>Ga0065711_1026446_pt1 | contig 70586 bp, 36 predicted proteins | sample Hoacrofraction12_FD_59098 | JGI IMG/M metagenome (GOLD analysis project Ga0065711, IMG submission 59098) | Hoatzin crop microbial communities from Cojedes, Venezuela - Epithelial fraction 12 v2 (version 2) | ecosystem: Host-associated > Birds > Digestive system > Esophagus > Crop | place... | reverse complement strand
TTTTTTTTTTTTTTTTTCTCTTTTTTTTTTTTTTTTTTTTTCTAAATAGCTGTTGTGAGGGGGAAGGAGTGGAAGAAGGAGGAAAAAGGTTGCTCTCTCTAAGATCTAGTTTGCGTCCAGGTGGCTGGAATGAAGCTTCTTGCACAGCTGTACTCCCAGAGCAGGAAAGATGTGGTGTGTTCAAGGGGGACCCAAATCTCTGAGTTTTTCTCTCGCATCACTCCACTGAGATGAAAGCAGCACCACTGATCACGCTCTTGTCTGCGTGTAGGACTAACACCATTTCATATCGCATACTTTCAATTCTACACTGTAGGAACAGCAAATATTGCACTTTTTAGAAGATGGTGCCTATGGGGAAGAGCAGTTGTAGTAAGAGAAGAAAGCAAGACATCCATGCAGGGATCTGAGCAGGTGAGGCCTGGAGAGTGTAGTTTTAAGTGCGGACACAGAGCGCAGTATCCTGCACAGGGCCAGGAGGCAGAGACAGCACCGGAGCTCAGAACTAGCTACCTTCCTCCGCTCTTGCTTATTGACAAACACCAAGGGCTGCCAAAAGGCTTCTCCGATTCTTTAATTTTGGAGTATTTCTGAGATAAGAACTTATTTCAAGGCAATGGCTCTATTAGAGATACCTTGAATGACTTTTTGTCTTTTTTTTTTTTTTCTTTTTTTTTACTTCCATTTCCTGTACCGTATGCAATTACTTGAAGGGTGGAAACTTCTGAACTCCCTAGGAGAGTTTGCTATGACTCTCATTTCAACTCAATAAAATATAATCTGAATTGCAGCATCTGTAAGACAGAGTTGTTCCCTTTCCAGCTGTTGTAACTCATACTATTCACAGGGCAAGGAAGAAAAGAGATTTGCAAGAGGGATGCTGAATTTATTTCATAAGAATACCATTGCTAGATCTTCAGTATTTGAGGACGTTTCCCCTTATTAAAGTAGTTGAATTAGAAGGAATTGCCACTATTGCGCAGATCCAATTTACCGTTTTTAGACTGTCTGCATTTCCAGGTGCGTTACGACTTTTCATTGACACGTTCTCTGTGTTTGTTATCTCTCTAGGCTACCTCGGGACTTTCATGACAGTAAATTAATCTCTTGATTTGAAAAGCAGCTCTGCCAGAGTTCAGGTGCTGCAGGGTGTTCCTTGGGTAAGTTTGCTGTAGGTGTCGGCCTCTGCCCATGGACCCGGGCCAGCAGGAATTCAGCAGGGTGGTGCTACTCACCCTCACTGGCCACGGGCAGGGGGAACCCAGGAGCCTGCAGAAGGGGCGTACGGAGCAGTGGTCAGAACAGGCTACCCCGCGTCCGGCAACCAAGGGTCTGAACAAGTGCAGAAGTCGGTGTAATCCATTTGGAAGCGCTGGCCATTGGGTCTCATTTTTGCCATTGTACCACCCGGCAATAAACCCTGCAGCTATTTTGCAAAATTTGGTACTTCTAAAGCATTTATTTCAGTTCCTGGAAAAAGGGCAGCTTTCTGGAGCAGCAGGACTGCCAGTAAGGGGGTTATGAGAGTTTATTACCAGGAAGCAAAGAGGGACAGTATATTCTTACTCTTGCCTACACTGAACTCTCATTTACCTCTCAAAACCCGGGAAGTTTCATATAGTCAGCACAAAAATCATGAAAACAGTCCAGCCAATTAACAGGTTCGCTTAACCAGACTCTTCAAGGGGAAAGAAAGGGCAAAACCAGGGATGTAAAAGTGGGGAAGCTAGAGAAAGTTTGAGCAAAGCAATTGCTAGTCCCAGAGCTTTTCTTTTGCTAGTTAACTCCCCCAAACTGGTTGCTGTCGGTCACTGACACCAAGGAAGCTGATCTAGCCCTGGACAGAGCCACTCCAAGACCAGTCCATTGTGAAGAACTGAAGTCCAACAGGAAGATTTTTTTATAATGATAAATTACTGCTCCCTATCAGACAGTTTAAAACAGGGTTGAACAGATGCGTATTTTAAAGAGTGAAATACTAGGTATGTCTTCCTTTTTCCTAAAAGCTCCAGCAAAAGGGAAGTGAAACCTTGTTGATAAAAGAAAAGAAAAAGGAAAAAGGAAAGCTAAGGAACCAAGGCCAGCATGATGGATTTCCACAGGGGTATGTTTGGCTGCATGAGATTTTCATGAGGGCTGCTCTAACAAGTGCATAACTGAACTCAGAGTAATCAAAGAGTGCAAATGAGTAATCAAACTTTGCTTCAGCAAGAAGTTCCTTCTGTTCAACATTCGTTTTCTAAATCCTCTTTGGTAAACCATATAGATCTACATCGCTTTCAATAAATGAGAGAGGTTCATCTGGCACACAGTATATTTGCAGGAAAAAATACATGATGCAATAGGAGGGAATTACATATTTGTATGTCTGGAACAACATTAAAATCAGCTGCTAGGAAATAGCTTCTTCCTTGCTGATCATTCCACTTTTGTCTAATCCAGATATAAGACTGAAATGATACTTTCATGAAACACAGTATTTATATATTTAATTTATATTTATTTACTTACATTTTTGGCCTTTGCAACTCCCTGAATTTCACAGCTATAATTGCAGCCTGTACATTAAATATGCTCCTACAGCATGCCACAGTGAGGTCTATTTTCCTGCTGTTACAGCATGACACAAATGCATTAGTCCCAAAGCAGCATTTGCACTCAGGAAATGTCTCTCAACTGCACAGGGTAAAAGAGAGGTCTTCAGGCAACACAGCAATGGCTGTGGGTTACAAGACAGGGACTCCTTTCTTTATTTCCTGCTGTACGCTTCCCAAAGGCATTTGCTGACAAGGAATGTGCAAATCTTGTCTTGTTAACGACAGTAATGCTCCTTGGTATTACTCAGATATAATCATCTGGGTACCTGTCCAAATACAGTGTAGCAACTGCCAGCCCGCGGAGCTGCGTCCCTCCCACCTTTCCACCGGCGATCAAATAACAGAGTTCGCCTGCAATAACCTTCTCCCCAGTCCCCCCGCAGACGCTGCCCGCCCCCTCCTCGCAGGGGCCGCGCGGGAGGAACACCGAGTTCCCGGGTGACTCCGGCCCGCACACCGTCCCTACTCACTCAAATAGTTTCATTAGCGACACTCGACCACAACAGACAATCCCGCATTTCAGCGCGAGCCTGTTGCAGTGTGAACGTTCTCGAGCAGAGAATAAAGACCAGGACAGGGGCCCTCCATGGATAAAGGACAGAACTCGGCTGGGATACTTCTGGGGAAGGAAGAGCATGTTGGATCACAGCACCTCTTATTCAAGCACCTGCAAGGGTTCATTAATTGCTACATCCCAGAACTAGTGCAAATATCTGCAGCCCCCTCCTCCCCAGCAGTGACGACATTTGGTGCTTTGCTTATGTAATATTTCAATTGTTCAAGAAAAAAAGAATGGAACTGCACATGCCTCCCCCCATTCCCTCCCCCCTTTGAGCAAGCAGGTACAGGCGCAGAACGTGGCGAGATCTCCAGCTGCCTGTATGGGACCCTGAAGCCCACGAAGCGTGGATGGGATTGATCACCAAAACAATACCCTACGTTTTAACTCATCTTTAAGTTGTTTTGAAATTAGAGGCTTTACTTTGCATGCTTCAGTTACCTGAGAAGTGCAATATGCTCCTACTTCTAAGAGGATAAACTGCAAATCCACAGAATGTGAAGGTCGAAATGTGTAAGAAGAGTTGAGGAGACAGTCAGCAACCACAGAACCTTCTCTGGGCCAAAAGCTGGTTAAGAAATATCACAGAAGAGAGAAATGATTGCACCAAGGAAGACGAGAACTAGACAGCATGGTGGCAAGCCTAGTAAAAGAAAGATTAAGGTGGCTACCCAAGAGCTGTTCTGAGCAGAGACCACCACCCTTTGCACTGGAGACGCTGTACTCTTTCCAGCGTAAAGATGAAGTCCACAGAGCTAATAATGATTCTCAGTGCTGGAACTGTGAAACGGTTCATTTAGACTCAACACATCAAGCAGATTCATGCTTTTTTTTTGGTTAATTCTCTGCAAAAGTGAGCTAGAAAATGCAAGGGCACATTTTAATCAAATATGGAAAAATACATCTGAATTTTCCAGGAGGCTCTTTGCATCAGGGATCCTGTAAGAGTCACAGGGATCTAGTCAGGAGAGGGAAGGACAGGATGTCCAGCCCTGCAAGGAGGTAGTTCTTACAATGATCATCTTATACAAGTCATGACAGAACAGTTAATGTTTGCGGAACTTATCAGATAATCTGAAAACAAAGCAGAAAAAATGGAAAAGGTGATTTGCTGAGAATTTTGCACTCCTGACATCCAGAGTGCTGCAAGATCCACAGCCACTCACAACAAGTTAGACCTAAAAATACTCCTTTCTCAAAATAAACCTGCCACACCACTGCTGACAATGCAGGCTCCTGTCCCCCACCTTTGGATTTACAGCCAGAGCTGCAAGAGCTGATTTTTCTGCTTGGTTGTTGTTCAGACAGCCAGATACAGTGATTGATGTCACGAGAACTCAAATAGCATGACAATTCTTTTCTAACCCTAGAAGCGTTGATTTCCTAGTAAGCTTGTTCGATTCCCTAGGCAAACCCAGAGGACATGCTGACTTTGTCTCGTTTCCCCTCCCCCAGTTGCTTTTTTACAAAACTCCAGTAGAGCCTTAACCAAAACAACATGCTGATAGGAGAAGCTGTCTGCATTCCTCTTTTGCAGTTCACCTTACACTCTACATGTTACTTGAAGATAAGCTCTTCTAGATGCCAAAAAAACTCCAGCAAGAGGTGAAGGCTTCCCCGCAATGGGTAGAGCACTGCACAATTTTGTCAAGTTATTCATTGCATTCTTTGCTTGTGGATCCCCACCCTCAGTGTAATCCCTGCAGCCGCTCCTCTTCCAAGTGACCCCAGCACTCCTTCTGGGCGGGAATAGCCCATTTCAAACTTGACTATTAGGCAATCAGCATCAGGTACTGCATTCACTTCTTTATTTTCACACTCCTCCCTCTGCCCGGAAAGCAGCAGCCAGCGAAGCTGACACCTGCAACAGGCCCACTCCTTCCCCCGAGAGGAGGCAACGTCCAGGGGGCTTCATCCATTTCCAGGGAAAGCACCCTCAACTTCTGGGACCTTCGGAGTGGGAAATGGAGAGGGGAGGAATAACACCTCTATCTGTATTATTTCAGCTTTGCTCTAGAGAGGTGCTCTCCACAAACAGCCGGCAAAACCATTTTAACGACAGTAGAAGAAAACTGCTTTCTCCCCAACACATTTATATGCACGCACGCACACACAACAAATAGAGAATAACTGCAAACGAAACACAGATGCACGGAAATTTGCACTCCCGAATAGGTGCTAAGCAGCAACAAATGCTGCAAAAACCTAAGGTATGTATGGAGGAGCTGACAATGGAGGGAATCGGTGTTTTCTGACACAATTCAACCTTCCCTTTCAGCATACACGTTTTATGACTTTTTTCCACGGAAGGCAGGTTCTCATCATCCCCTAATCTCATAGCGGGTGGTATGGCAAAACAGAATTCAGCTTCCAGAAACGGTGTCAGCTAGAATCCTTCAACTCAGGACTAGGAAAAAAAAAATAGAAGAAATCCATGAATCTCAGAACAAAAGTCTGAAAAGCACTGGGAGAAGGAATTACACTCAGCCTTAAAGCAACTCTTTGTGTCTCCAAAAGAAGGTCCCCTGGAGCCTGCGTGATTTCCTAGGCTTTTCTGAAATTCCCAGCTCAGGCGTTACTGTGAGCTTTCTCAGGGGAAGGATTACAGTCTGTACATAGAGGGACGTGGACAGCAGGAGCCTGCGCCTACTCTGGAGCTTACTGCAATGTTATTAATAAATATTGCTGGTGGAATTAACTGTTCAGCTCTAAACTGTTCTTCTGACCTGAGAAACAGAGGTCTCTTGCTTTGCATTTAGAAATGGCAATCAGCAAAAAAACCCCACAGCTCTGAGGGAGAATGCAAAGATGAGGTGAAAACACCAGTGGATGAACACATAGTAAAGAAATTATATGGATAAGACTGCCTTGTGGAATGCAAGTCCTTTAAATGCTAATATCAAATAGAATAAAATTCCACTATTTCTACCTGTTTTCAATGAATGCACAGAACTGACACATCGTGCAGATCACAACACTTCCAAAGGAGCCATCTGATTCTGAATTACAACATAAATAACTGTAGTAGGTTATTAGTTAGTGACTCTTATCCAAGTTGCGCAAATCTTCAGACGTGTGGAAATGAATTAGTTTTAGTATATCTTTTTCAATGAAATGTTAATGCTCGTTAAGTCCATAGCAATATTTCTTCTACCCACTTCAACATTAATTCAGAAAATCTGAGGCAGGTAAAGCCTGGAAAGAGTCACTTCACCGAAACACCACCACTTCTGCAGTGGAATCCAAAAACTGCTACGAAAACAAAGCAACACTGCAAACTTTTTTTTTAATAGTGCAATTTTTTTTAGCTACCTTTAATCTAATTATTCAGTTGTTTTCTCTAGGCAAAGATTAAAATTTCTCCAAACCACATTAAGATTGGGAAACAACTGTAAGTCAAATAATTTCTTTTGGGCTGGTTCAAGGGCTGCTTGAGTAGAGCTGGGTGGCAGAGTCTGAAACTGAATTTGCTCATTTCCTCCTTTATTAACGCATGAAGTCAGCTTAAAAGTATTACAAATTCTGGGTTAGCAGAGTTTAATCTCCCCCTCCTTTTCACATGTGTGCATGTTCTGCGAGTGTACAGTTCTTCTCCTTAATAAATATTTAAAAATATATGCTGCACAAGAGAAATCTCTCTATATGTCTTGTGTTGGACAAGCTAACACTTCCCCATGTATTACTTGGGAACATAGAGCTGTTGAAAGCAGTATATCACAAGGATAAAAAAGAGCAAATATTTACCAGATAAAGAGACTGAATGTCACACTTTTTTAATGCAAGAAGCAATGTGACATTGCTCATTTAATCTGGGCTCTGCTAATTGGTCTATTGCACAAGGAAAAAAATCTTTGGGAGTCCTTCTGGGAATGTCTCACATCATTCCCTATCAGCTGTTGACATACAAATACTCTGGTAATGAAAATATTTTCATTCCTTCATAACAGCATTCCCTGTCCTGTTTAATCTTATTTTCTCTCTTTCTAAAAACAAGCTTCTGTGTGGGATTTCTGAACTCACGGACCTGATGCCATATATCAAAAAACATCCCGTGCTCCTGTCAAACTTGCTAGGAGTCCACCCAAAAGAGAGCAAAAGGGAAAAAGCCCAAGGATTTAGAGTAATAACATAGGATTTTAAACACCATTTGAAATTCATCTCTAGTCTGTATCATGTCAAAGGACTGTGAATGCAGCCGGACTAGAACTACGTGGCATCCGCACTGCCTTAGAGCTGCCACCGCTAGCAATCGTGTGCCTGGCGCAGGATCCAGCCCCAGGCTGCAAAGGGGCAGGTTTGCAAGTTTCCAGAAACACTGCAAAGCAGAATATTTCAGCCAAGTTTTACAGCTATCACTATAATGAAGGACAAACAGCTGGAAATCCAGGGTGTCCTCTGGGCCTCCAACCAGGCTTTTCAAACGCATGGTTCAGGCTCAGTAACCATGAGGACATCAGGCTGTACTACTGGAGGTGGCAAAGCGGTGTTGAAAAGACTGCTAGCAACTCCTCCCACGCGCGCGCCCCTGTCTCTAAGAGGGCATCAGCATCTCCATGGCAGACCCCTCTGCAGAGGCTGCACTATCCTCTAACAGCAAATCCTACTTGGGACGATTTTTACTTGCAGCATGCTACTTCTAACCATTTAAAGCCCCACTTTGCGCTCAGGCTGTTAACTCCGGAGAGAAGATCACATTCTGCTGTCTGCGAAATCCACGCAGAAGAGTCATTACTCATCTCCGACCAGTCGCTCTTGGAAATACAATTATTTCAAAAGTTGCTACATTCACACAGTGGTAAATACCTCTCTTCCCCCGGTAAACTCCATACATAAACTTTGCTCTTACATTATTTGCCTTTTTCATATATTTGTCTCCATTACCACAGCTCCTCCAAATTCAAGGTCTGAAAGCCGGCGCAAGCTCCTGCTCCTTCCTTCCCCATCGCGGTCCCCCTGGGACTGGTGCCTCCACCCCCACCCTGCTGCCCAGGTTGTACATTCCTTTCCGCGCCCTATCACTGTCACGCTCCCTCCTGGAAGCAGGTGCAAGAAGATTAAAACCCCGCTCATTCAGCTGGGATTTTCATCTGTTTGCACCCTCCTCTCTGCCACTCCTGTATGTCAACATCTCCTGAGCAGCAGGCGGTGGGAAGGCGCGCTCTGTCAGCTCGTGGCTGCTGTTCACAGCGAGCAGCGTTTCGTTCCGAGGGACAGCGATATCAGGAGATAGGGGAAAACTTGAGATACAAAGGCAGCGCTTAAATTTGGGGTTTTTTTTGCCTTAGAAAGCACATATGTGTTTCGTGAAAACTAAAGTTTAATTTGAAATGTCAGTGTTAACACATCCCAAAGAGTGTTATTTTAATTCTTTTTTTCAAAAATGCATGAATTCTATGTTATGCTTTTTAATTCTTAGGTTGTTCATGGTATGAAGATTGAAATATTGTACCAGTTTTGGTTTTAGTCATTATGTCATTTTATGTCAACACAAACAGAAGACTTTGACCTGGAAGAGGGATCATTCCATACTGAATGGTAACCGCACGTAACATTTTAAAAACAAAGACAGTGTAGTGACTGAAACCTCCTTCCACAGTATTACTGTGTCACTGCAACTGATGCTGGGAAACAGCATTATAATCCTTACATAGCACTTGAAAAATCCCAAAACATTTCGGCAAACATCTTTTTCCTGAAAATTCCTAAAAGTGCAGAAATGTTTTGTCTCTGCCCCTCTCACTCTGAATCAAAGCAGCCTGTATCCTCTCGCCCCTGGTTTCACTTGACAAAGTCTCTCGCAAACAGAGTTTCTGTGTTTCTCTGATCACCCAAGCACGTGCCCGCTTTGGACTTGTGGTCGCTGTTACACAAGTACCCACCTGTGCGGGACGGAAGCCTCGGCTCTCTATACGGAAGGAGCTTCCGGAAGCCCTCGGGGGAGGACAGGCCTCGCAGGAGGATGACTGGTCTGCAGGGGGATGCACCTCAGGGTGGCCGTTCCCCACGACTTCCAGGAGAGCCCCTGGTGCGCTGCTACGTGCAGTTAGCACCCACACAAGGACTCCAGGAAGAAGAGACGTTCCTCAACAGGTTTCTATGGGCAGGCAGACCTTCAGAGCTAAAGCTGTTCAATAGCAAGGTCACATCCCAAAACCAGTTAAAAAAAACTTGTGAAAGCTGATGGTTTCATTCCCTTTCCTAGCCAAGTACGGGCTGCACAAGTGCAACCAGCTGGAACGGCACCCTCAGAGGCAGCACCGGCAAATAACATGGATCTGGGTCATTTTCTCAGCTCTGTAACCGGATCTCTCTGGCAAGACTGGAGGAACGCATTCTGGAGCTGGGACCCTTTCCTGTTTGCTGTCTGCTGCCGCAGAAGCATGGCACGAGACCGGTCAGCAAACAGAAGCTGCCAGAGCAAAAAGGGTGTACGCACTTCTCCATCGCATTACAGGGTTTGTTGGAGAGGGAAGGACGACGTGAGCAAGAATAGCCATAGAGATTGGCCCTAACTTCTCAAAGATATCCTCTGAATTTTTTTGTGAGGAGGCACTTATTTCAAATGTGATAGTTAGGCTAAAAATGCACAGGTGAGCACACAGCTAAAAACTGAGCGTAGCCAAATGCACTTTTTAGAGCTTTTTGGTCACACACTTGCACAGGAGGGTTTCTAACGGGTGAATCAGTCAGACCTCCTTCCGTCGTGCATTTCTCCTGCATTCCCCACGCATCCACAGGGCTCCCACCCGCAGAAAACACGAACGGCCAGCGAAGGGCTGGTTTGCCGAAACACAAGGCACCAGGCTGGCCTTGTCCCCAGGGCGTACCCAGCTGTCCCGACACCCAGGCTCGACCTCCTCTGCTGCGTGGGTTCCGTCTGCTCTCCAACCGGGCCGTCTCCCCAGCGGGAAGCGACGAGGGCAGAAGGGGGCATCCGCAAAGCGGCGACCGGCAGCAGCAGGACTGCGGGGAGCCCCCGGGGCAGCTGCCACCTGGGACCAGGCCCAGCCCCAGGGCAGTCCCTGGGTAGCAGCCCAGCCCCAGCCCCGGGTAGCCGCGGAGCCAGCGCTCCATCAACAGGTGAAAGCACCAGGCAAACACCCAACATGGGTACGGCGGTTCCTCTTCTGAATAGGAAAAGGATCTTTGCAGCTAGAAAAATCTACTAGAGCGTGCAACAAAAGGAAATAATACACTCGTAATGCTGAGAAAGATTTTGCGAGGCTGTCTGAATGTAGCCAACGATTAGGGAAAAAGTGTGTATTATTTTCCCCTGTCTAATCTTACATGCCAGGAAAAAAGAAATTTAAATTTCTGTTTAAAAGGAAGTTATTATTTCAAGATTTACTCTTTCAAAAGTAAGCCAAGAAGTTTGGCAATGTAAAACATTGTTCCAAGCAGACACCAATTCACAAGAAGTTCTGGCTTTGTTAGGTAGGACAGAGTGAGGAAACTTAACTGATGGGTTTCCAATTGCATGCGCTTGTATTAAAAATACCACCATTGCAGACAATCTCGCAGTGCTTTCAAACAAGTTCCTGTGAAATCTCCAAAGCCCCTCTCGACATTTCTTAAAAACAGCGAGGACAACATGCAGTCAAGGAAAACCTACAGCACTGTTGCATTTCCAGCTCTTGGTACGGACCACGCTGGTAAGCAAACGCTTTAAAATACACACGTTGGAAAACATTTGTTGTCACCCCTGCCCCAGGTGCTGCCAAGCACCGTGACCTGGCCATGAAGTGCTGAGCATGTACTCCTTGCCCATGCTCTCCCAAGTCCCTTGCAGAATTTCTACCTTAAATTGCGGAGTCCACCAAGGTCAGGGCCTAAGGAAATAGCTGCCCTCTCCTCATCCATGCATTTCAGGTGCTTGCGTCAGAGTCCCCTTGGCTTCAACAAGAAAGCTGCACAAGGCACCTCTGTGCAAGACAGCACCAAATTATGCCCAGCCTCCCGCTGATGCCTGGCTGGGTGGCGATGATGCCCACCATGCTGCTGGTACTAGGATAGAAGCAAACCACAGAGCTGTTGCTTAGCTCCCTCGATTTCAGCCATTCCTGCCTATATCCTCACCTCTGCTTCAGTTTTTGCCTCACATCTCCTAATCTGGCCCCTGCTTTATGCTCTCCGACATTGAAAAGCCCTATGACAGCCACAGCCAGTCGCTGGGTCTTCCCTGGAGGCACATAATCCCCGGTCTAAAGAAGTGTCCACCTGCAGCCTCCTGTTGCATTCCCTCACCTCCCCTGGCTTTAATATGATCAAAATACATGATTAAAACACAACCCTCACCCTAGCCCAAGAGCCAGCACAGGCATGTGTCGCTCTCTAAGTCAGAAAAAAAGAATAAGAGAGATTCCTCTTTCTCTTCAGCCCCACTCATGCACGAGACTGTTTAATATTTAATCTATATTTTAAGGTGGCATTACAGAAAAGCTACATGTATCCTCAGAGAAGAAGCTTTTAAGAAGTTGGGCAGTTCTTCAGGATATATAATCGTACTAATTTTAATATGAGGTGTGTGCCATTTAGGCTTCTACAGTCTGAAAACCTACTCTTGCTTGAAAAGTCACATTTTTCCTTTAAAGGAAAAAGGAAAAAAATATGTTTGTCCTTCAGAATCCTGAGATGTTTTCACTGATCTTTTGTTGACCATTTTGTGAACTCAGAAGCCTGATGTCAGTTACTCTATAGAAAGGATACAGACTGTTCTACCATGACTGGAATTATTTTTAAACACTTCCCCCTCACGGACCAAATCCTTGGAGGCTAAGCGGGAAGACAGACCAAGTGGGTTTATATCGAGAACAGAATAACTTACAAGAATTTAGTTCAGGAAAAAATAAGGAAAGTGTGGTTAAAAAATGCAGGTTATACACGTTCATGGCAGAGGTATTTTGACAGTGTCACGGGAGCCAAGCAACAGCTTATTTCTGGATACAAAAGCTCGGGTCAGACATTTCAATCAATGCGCACGCATGCCAATTTGCATCCCAGTCAAACTACTGGCAGATTGATACATCCTCATGATTATTAATAATTATGTCGTTGCTGGAATTATCCCAGCTATTTCAAATATCCACTCCAACCCTTGCTGTCGGAGATTTCTTTGCACATATACAGAAACTTTCCTTTGCATTGAAATTCCAGGCGAAGCGTCTCTGGAAGAAAACAAAATGAAAGCAAGCAAACAAGCCTTCCCCTGCTCGAGTAGCTCAGCCACAAAGAACAGGGAGAGAAAAGCTACTGGAACGACTTGGGACAAACCACAGAGGACACACAATCTGTAACTTCAGAACAGAATATTCATGGCAGTACACAAACCCAAAGTAATAGAAACAGGTTTCATAAGGTTTAATCTTAACTGAACAACATTGATTTTTCATCTGCTTTTTGCCTCAACTTGCAGATTTTAATCTCAGATTGATTTCAGCCTCTCGGATTGAGATAAGAGGTGACTATAGGCCTACCTATGGGGGTTACAGAGAGAAACAGCTGAAGCCAAGCAGAACTTAGGATCAATGATAAAAATACCAGAAACAAACAAATAATGCTTTCCTTTAATTCACTTTCAAAACACTCATAAGCAAAACATAATGGCAAACAAAACCATCCAGCATTTGTAGCCAGCTGTATCCTTAATGCCAGGTTGCAGATACTTGCTCTCCAAAAAGATGTTCTCTCACTTGTCTCTCCTGCAGTTCTCCTGAGAACAGTCAGAAGAGTGAAACTGGAATTGGCTGCTATGGCACTGATGCCCAAGCAGCATTCCTGTTCTGTCACATGCACCTACACCCTATACTCTCTTTCCAAACAGAACACTCCTCCTGCCAGCTTAACAACACCGCAAACATTGCCTAGTAGTTCCAGTCTCACTAAAGAATACCAGTTTGAACTCTACTACACTCCAATTTTCTTTCTTTTTGCAATGTCTGGTACTTCTGAGAAAAGCTCTCACAGCCACAGAAGACTGCAGCTTCTACGTTGCGAACCACCAACTATTTCGCTTAAAAAGTGAGGGGTTGTAGCTCTTGTGGCTGCAGAGGGAAGTAGAAAATGATAAAACGCAGTAAAATAGGTTGCATCGAGATACTTTTTAGGTGAATCTCGTGATTTGGGGACTTTACAAAAAACTGAAGAAACTAACTCTACAGAAGTGCAAGTATACAAGACTACAACAATAAACGCACTCATTGTAAATTTACAGCTAGAAAGGATGAGACTGTATTGATGCCACCTATCCTGGAAAGCAGAAAGAGCATAATTTAAGGATATATGTTACACCTCTGGCCTATTAAATTTCTCTTTCAGATTTTGAAGAAAACAAATTTGTAATCCTTCAGCACTGTCAAGTGACTATTAGCAAAATTAAAATAGAAATTTTGTGTGCTGCCCACTGCAGCAGAAAAAATGAACTCCCAGCAGGGACAAAGCTGCGCGTTCAGGGTTTGAATCAAGTCACCTGAACTTTGCTACAGACCTCGATAAAACTGAACTCAACACTGTACCTGACAGGGTCCCTGGGTCACTGGAAGCAGGCTGTCTCCCAGATGTCACATCTTGCAGAACCTTGTCATATCCTTCCTCAGGACCCTTCCGAAGGGGTGTGCTTTCCGAGAGGTTTCTCAGCTTGCTGAGGATGTCTGCTCAAGAAAAATACACACTTCTTTCAGTAAACAAATGCTATGTCTTTAGTAAAGAATTTGTCTTCAGGCGTTGAGTAATCCTATTTATATACCTGGAAGCATGACAGAGTATCTATTTTTTTCCCCACTAACAGCACAGATTTATTCCACTTTTAACATGGACTACTATCTAGAAGGCATTCCTTACCAAAGCTGACAATTTATCAGATGTTACACAACTGTTGTAGTTTTCAATTTTTTTTTCCAAAGTGCAGCACAGTTTCTGTGCAACTCTTAGGTAGAATTGTTGAAATATTAAATCTCTAAATTTACCATGGGCTCTTGACAAAATCTGTATTTACCATTCATACACTGAAATGAACAGAATAATATTTTTACACAACTTGAAACAAGTACACACATTCTTTAGTGAATGCATAAGTGTATTTCAAGTTACTGGCACTGAGAATAAGACAAGAAAAATTCAGGCGATAAAACCCATCAAAAGCATTAGTAAGATTTCTGTAACTGCCTTATTTTAGCCATCTGAGAGTGTTAGATCTCTAGAGCAGAATCTGCATCAGCTCCCACTACCCCAGTGTCTGGACACAGAAACTTTGCTACAGGCTTCCAGCGCGGAAGCGAAGCGCGGAGCTGGGAGGTGAAGAGTGGCTGCCCAGCTGCCATGCAGTGAACAGGAGGAGGTCACGTAGATTTTCACTGCCTTAAACTTAACTCAGGCATCCACTGCTCAGTCACTGGCCCTCACACACGGAGTGAATTTCTTTGCATTCGTCTTGAGGATTAAAAGTAATAAAGCCCACTTACACACCAAAGTAGTAGAGTTAAGTATGAATAGTATATGGTGTAAGACAAGACAAAGATACAATCAATCCCAGTTATGCTTTTAATATGTATTGCAAAATAGGCTTCACTTGAACTTCAGCCAATTCATCATTAAATGTCTGAGGTTCCAACAGGGGTGCCGAGGTCACAGCCCAGCCCATCTGCACAGAGCTAATCCCGCAGTCACAGCCTTGAAAGCGCTTCCATTATATTCACATGCAACTTAAAGAAAACACTCAACTTTTTCTTTCTTTAAAATGCATTTAGATCTTTTAGGGGTCCTACTGAGATGAAGGCGAAATCCGTGGGGATGTGCTCAGCTTGGTTAGACCTTCACTGTCAGAGGAACACCCGTAAGGACACCGGGGCTGGCGGGCTGGCCTGCTGAACTGGCTTCTCTTTCTAGCTTCGGAATTACGTAGGGAGTAACTAGAACAGGAAGCTTCTCCCCCTGCCCCCCAGCTTATTACGTGATTTCCTGCCAGTCCTTAGAAAAAGCAACTCGTTGCTCAAAGCCTGAAGAAGCTGTGAGTGGCTCACGCCTGGGCTGGGAACAACAGGAAGGGAAGGACAAGCAGAGCTAATTGGCCTTTTTACACTTCTACACTAGGGCAGCCGGCGTGTCCTAGATAAGCTTTCTTCACTAGTGATACCCTGTCGGTCCCTTCCTCTCTTTCATTCTGCTGTGCCTTTAAACATGATCATGGCAGATGTGGTCCTGGCCAACGCCCACGGGTGACTTAACGACCTTCTCCGCATACTAGCACTTGGGGAAGCCACGTTTAAATCTGGTCCCTCCACCATTTCCCATGCACAACAGAAATCAGCCATTTTTCCAGTGGCCTCTTCACCTAACTAAAAAAACCAAACCAGCACTAGAAAGACCACCTAATAAGAGAGTATTTGACTCAGCCAACAAGTGATACATGTTTCACTGACAGAATTTATGGTTATAATTTGTCAAAACACACACTTCTCAGAGTGATCTGTCTAAAACTATAATGTTGTTTATACTTTTTTCTGAAAAAGGTACATTTCCAATGGCAGCCTGGTAAGACAATCCCATACACAGAGTTTGACAGCTAGACAGCCAACCAGCTGGTACTGTACACTGGGTTCCAGCAGTCCCAGTCACAATACAGGATCGTGCTATGTCCACACAGCCGACGCGTAGGCACATTTTTTCCTGACATAGACCCTAAATGATCCTTCAAACAACTAAGCATTCACACTGCTTTAACTGCAACTGCATAGCAACTATTCCTCTCTATTTTCATGTTCTGCTGCCAATATGGAAACATAAAAAAAGTGTACAAATTGTATTACTACCTACCCGATTTACTGACAAATCCACATGTTTAAAATGCTAGACAAAGCCCATTACAAAAACCCTCGCTTTTATCAAATTCTAGGAATTATTTGTAACAAGTCAATGAGCATTATCACAGTGACTTTGGCCCCGAGTGACACTTCCAAACCTCAAACCATCCTTAGTGCTCAGCACTGAATCGCCCCCATTGGTACCCATCCATTCTGAAACAAAGACTCCAGGATACGACACACCATGCTTGATGCTTTCCAGTGCCACTGGAATAAGGCAGCTATTTCACAGGTCCCATCAATAACACTCCAACACTCCAGTGTAACATGGGCCTTTCTTCTGAGCAGCATGACAGTGTCAAGGCACATTCCATGTGACGTGAGGATGAAGGAGTTGCAGTACCTGATAGTAGATTAGTCGCTGAACATTGTTTGTTTATGCAGTAGGTTACTCCTCTCCAGGGGTGACCTCACTCACCCTTCTTGACTAGAATCCTGTCATCTGCAGATTTAATACATACTCTCTAGCCTTTCAGCTGTGTTTTTGATGGATATGCCATACCCAGGATCTCCGAAATCCCACCCAATATATCCTTCCATCTGACAATGAATTGCTGAGAACTTCTTGAATATAGGTGGATGCTTCTCACACATGCTGTAGTTATTCCACAAGGATGTACATTTTCTAGCCTTTCCAGCTTTCAAAAACACTATGAGAACATTACACAAAAAAAAAAAAAATGTTCACCACACTTATACTTCCTGCTCTGCGCTGTACGTAGAGCAAAGGTTGATCGCACGTCCTGGAAACACATACTTGTGGAGGTGACAACAATGTTGCCATCATTTATGGAAAATAAAAAGATCTCAGCAGAGTTTTAAAAAACCCACCATTATTTTAGATACGGAGTGTAAGAATAAAGGAAGATGAACACACTGATTTTTTTCTTTTTTAGTCTTTGACACATCACACTTCTGTCTAATTATTTTAAAAACACATTTGTTGTGAACTATCACAAAGTTCGTCCATCCTGAAGAAACAATTTGTGCAATGTGTACACACTGGAAGGGGGAAGGGAAACAAAAAGCACAACACGGAAAATTCACATTCCTCTACCAACAATCAAGCCTTTCCAGTAAAATGTTCCAATGGTTATACTTCATCTAACAGTTAAAGATGTTTCATTCTGCACTGAAGACAGGCACTTTTTCTGTCTCCTAAAATATGTTTCTAATTTAAGTTTGAAAAAAATATTTCCATTGTGCCATGTATGTGGTAACTCAAAACCAAAATGAAAGGATTAAAATCAGGGCTGCGCAGAATGGTTTAAATTAAATTCAGGTAGTGGGGAAGACTGCTGTATCTGGCAAGCTCTCACTTTCTGAGCTTTCTGGCCAAGAGGCAAGATGAAGCATAACAATCCTTACCTGCCAAGTCTACAGCAATTTTGAGGCTTTTATTCATCCCTTAAAATAAAATGTTAATGCTTTTGGAAGCTTGCCTACCCATACAGTAGATCTCACCTGTCTTTTCTTGATCTTCACACAAATGTACTATAGTACGTACGCTTCAGTAATGACTGAAAATGTTCTCAATCCTTTTTTTTTTTTCTAAATACATGGTATTTAAAACTTATTGCCCATTACACTTCAATGGAAGATGTGACTAAATCCTACAGGTATTTTGAAAATCTCAGCTAATTGGTTACAAATTGTTGCTAGCAACATGGCGTATGAAGAGCTGAAATTTGGACTCTGGAATGCCCTTTTCCCATCTGTCACTCTTCTCACATTTATAACACCTCTGCTGTCCCCACACAGTCTTCCTAATTAAACCCTCACCTCCCCAGGTGGTTCTGTTTGTGATACCACAAACTGATATATTTATGATTCATATTCTTCCTACATCCAACAGGAAATCAGCCCCAAGGCTTCCCCAAACACAAAGTTACGTCTCTGAATAGACTGCTCTTGGCCAAGGAAAGAAAGGATAAGCAGAGCTCTGTCTTTCAGAAAAGGCATTGGTGTTGAAGAATTAAGAGTTTTCACCAGCTTCTTAGGAGATTACTTAAAATAGTAATATTAAATTATTTTTACAACCATTGGGGAAGAAATGAAATATGTAAATAATACGTAGATCTCTCCAGAGCTTTCTTCTAGTTTTATATGAAGTTTAAAGATTTTCAAATGGTACCAGTAATAAAACAATTTAGTAAGAGCCTGGCCTAATAAGACCACAGTTAATCTGTGCAGACCCTCTGCCTTAAGGGAGTGCTTTGTTCCAAGCCAGGGAGTTCCCAGACTTCTCCTGCCGCATACACAAGCACCAGCAGCAGCACACCCCTTCACTGGCAGCACCGGCTCCTGCTCGTTTGCCAGGCTGTGTGCCATTCTGAAGTGGCTTGTGCCCCTCCCAGAAGTACATTCACTACATTATCTAAGCCGTTGCATTTTACAGCAACCTAAAAATCATTATTTGCTGTAAAACCTGAAGAATTTGGAGCAATAGCACACCAAGTCACAGGCACAGGTGATTTGAGAAACTGCTACCAAACCTGGTGTTTTAACGCTATGTTCAACCTCCCTTGAAGATGGAGATGTAGGATACATTGACTAGGAAATTCTGACAACTTTGTTAAAAAATAAGTTTCACATCTGTCTGGTTGGGACTAGGGGCAATGTAACAGGTCAAAATCAGAATTGTTTTATTCTGCTTTATTACGTATCGAGACCGTGTCTGACAACATGCCGTGAGTTCCGAGCGCTTTGAGGTGCACTGACAGCAAGTAATGGAACTACTCCTTGTACTACGCATTCTGCAAAACAGTAGTTTAAGAACAAAATCCCAGAGTCATTTAGGTTAGAAAAGACCTTTAAGATCATCGTGTCGGTTAGCTTTGTTCTTTATAATTTGTCAGGAAAAAATGAAAGGGTGAGTAAGCAAGCTTGTAATAAAGGCTGCGTTTGTTGATGATTTTTTCTTTCTTGGACCACATTTCATGAAATGGGATAGTAATTTGCGGAAACTAATGCTCGCCACTTGCCACTGAAAGGAAAAGTGGGCAAGGATGCCTCAAGGCGAAGAGGCAGTACCCAACTCGCCCTTCTGCAGGCTGGTCTCAGATTGATGTGTACTCCAAAATGTGCAAAGCTCCACGTGGAAGGTCCTACTAAGAGGTATCTGCCCGACAGACGGTCTGCAGAACTGAGGAGTTAATATGAAACTTGGCAACTCTGACCAGGGCTGAGACTAGAGAATGAAAACTGCACTGTCAAACAGGAGGGAGGTAAGTTTTCAGCTTTGCTTAAACTCATGTTCCAAGTGACTTATTTCACGATGATTTCAACTGCCACATCAGTGACCTTTGTGTTCAGAATGTCTTTCCAGTACTGGCACATGCAGAAAGCTTTCTTCTTAAATTACAGAGAGTTCAAATAAGTATAATCCTAAACGGGATCTCAGCTTCAGAACAGAATCAGAGTCACTCATGCCATTATCAGATCATCTTCTCAGACAACCCGAGGTCAGGCCAACCTAGGCAATTATTTATAGTCATTTGTGTGGAACTCACGGCATTTGAAAGCCTTGTGAAAGCTCATCAGGCTGCACAGAACTCCAGAGGTCATTTCTGTTCCCACTCGTTATACCAGCTCTTAGCAGTGGGGAGATCAGAAACACTCCTTCAGTTCTAGATGGTGATGTTTGCCTTATTCAGGAAAACCAATGCACTGCAGCCCACACTGGAGAGGAGAGTGAGACTAAAGCCTGAGCCCGTGTGCCAAGGCTGTTCTGCACCACGAGACACGGCAGTGAGCACAACCTCTCTACGTGATCACAGGAACAGTCATGGAACCACTCTGCATAGGTACCAGCTATGGCTGAAAACACGGATACCTAGGTGGGAAGCGTACAGAAAAACAGGGGTTTTGAGCTCGCCCACATTAATTTCTTTTGAAGGCCTTAAAACTGACGGGGACTTTAAATTTCATTAGTGGTACAGACAGGGTGCTGTTAGGACACCACCACACAGAACTGGGTTCCTGCACATGCCATCATCTAATGGTTCAAGGTGGACAGACCTAGCTGGATACTGCACTGTAAGGGCTGGTGGAAAGCTAGGGTTTTTCACTACCGTTCTCGTCTCCAAGCAATACTCTTTCCCAGAGGTTGCTCTGGTTTCTAAGGAAACCCACAGAAATCGGATACAGACAATCATAGCACATTTGGAAAGTATAGACACCCCACCTCCCATTTACCAAAATACCACTAATTATTCTGATACAAAGATATTAAAGGGCAGCTACAGAATCAGAAGATATCCTTCACATTAAATAGAGACAAAAGTACTACTGAACTCATTACAAAAACGAAATTTAGGGAATTTAAGAAATTTCCTTTTTTAGTTCGTACCATGAACTGGATACAGTGGTCTTCCTTTGCTGACAAGAAAAAAAAAAAAAAATCAGCTGTATTATTGCTAGCCCAACAGACAGCAAGTGCCTCAGCCAGCAGGCACAGACCTTTTACCTGGAAGCGTATTCTGAACATTTTCAGTACAAACACCAGAGCAGAACGGAGCCCCACGCCTAGGCAGTGGACATGAGCACACTAAAGCACAATGCAGCAGGAGAGTGGCACTGGCAGCACACAATGAAAACTCTATGGGAGCACAAGGAGCCGATCCTGCCACCCCACGTCCAACTTCCACACTTGTTTTGAGCTGTCACAGGTAATAAAAGTTCCATACTCTCCACATCTACTTTTATATGTGTTTTTATATATATATTTATATAAAAACAATATAAAGAGGAGTTTAATTCTATTAGGCATCCACCTTTCTACGCACCCTACCCAGCTGCTGGGAGCCAAGCTCCATTGCTGAACAGACTTAATTTCCATTCTGCCTTTTATCACTCACTTCCTTGAAAATCAATCTCTTTATTCATGTGCATGTGTTCATTTTTTCAGGCTACTTCTCTTAATTATTACACTGGTGCTGTGTAAAAGAAAAAATAATCAGCATAATCTCTCTACTCCCACAGAATTTAGAGATGATCTATTACTAACTTCTGTTTATACAGCTAAGCCTCTGACAACAGAGTGGCTGCTTTATGATTTTCATTTTAGGATATCCCTTTAAAAACAATTGTTGCATTCCCTGCTCTAATATTGTTTTACTCAAGCATTTATCAGTATGACAAAGGAAAAAATGTGAAATATGACAGTATGCGTAGCTAAGACATGTGCAACATGGCAGGTTTACGCTATTAAAGAGAAATACAACATTATAATATAATAATATAGAGCAAAAAATTCTGACTGAGCTGATTTAATATTGTACTACCTTGAGTGTGCTGTCTTGACAAACACAACGTATAAAATGGTGATGGCTGTTCTTGTTAAAGAGCATAGGAACCTGAAGACATTATAGGTTGGAAGCAATCTCCTAGCATTGTACCCCCCTAAGCTGACCTACCTCCTAAATTCTAGTGCAGGCTTAGAGTATGTCAAAATGTAAGACACACAATAGTTTCTAGGTATAAATGTACAAAGCTTAGATACGCTGAAGTTTCCCTGGGATGTGCAGCGTAGGAAGGGATCTATTTGCCCAAAGTAAACAGTGCAGTATACTCACCTACTTTTTAGAAATTAAAAAAAAGATTCTCAGGTATTCCCACATATATATCTATCTATCTCTCAAAATATTTTAATGGACCTAGAGAAATCTATTCATTCGCAGGGAGCGTCTTATATCTAACCTCACCCATCCACTGATTTCAGCAGCATAATTCTCCACATGGCAAAGCATGGAACCTGCAGCCCTCACTTGGATCTTCACCATCATACTAACAGATTCCCGTTATGCCCTTTATTTACTCGCGTTTAGACAGAAGACTCATTTGGCCTAACATAACAAAAGAGGCCCTCTCTCCAGGGGCTGTCTGTTCTGCTTCTGGGGCAGTAAATAGCTGGGTTTTTCCCTGCTCAGGAACAAGGTCTGTGTTGGATTGCCACCACCTCCACAAGTGGTTCATCTGAAGATACACCTGTATGTCCTTATAGGATACCCAGCGTAAAACTCCACACATGATGCACAGTACCTCAAAGGCATTGCTTCACGCTACACACTTCTTCACCTGTCACTCCCACATAAAAGATAGTACTGTAGCAGCCTCAGGGGAAATACGGAACTCCCTCTGCGAGTGACAATATATGCACCGAGATCCTTTTCCACTTATCTTCACCCTGCAGCGATAGCTGTCACTCTTCTCGGGTGGACAGCTTACATCAGTTTTTGAAAGTACAAGGTTTTAGTCTCCTACAAGGTGTGGCCAACACACCAATAGGTAAGTATTAGCAACAGAAAACAGACATGGGCCTTCCAAAAGTCTGTTCAGGCCTGCTGCATACAGATGGTAATACAGATCATCACCCTGTCAGGTGACAGATAAACAGGTGGTGAGAAATCAAATTCCACATGCAGGAAAGGAATTGATCGATGAACTGATGATCTGACCATTGAAGACATCTGCCTGCAGTTTACTCCTCCACCGCCAGAGCACACCAGCCAGCAGATCAACTGCTGTATTACAATTTTTTGGACAATGCAATGGGAAGTCAAGATGACAACCTGCAAGCCAATGTTAGACTCCTTCAGCACGATGGAGATACCCCAGAAGCTGTCTGGTTTTTTTTTTTGAGAATTAATCCCAAAGTAATGGCCACAGCCTCCCTTCTCTCTATCCAGGACTATCAAGTGTAAAGATGAACAAGCTGACAGTAGGAAGCTGAACTCAAATTTCACTGTGATGCACAAGTCAGTCTCAAGAAGGAGGATACTTCCTGGGGTATGTTCCCCACCCTTAGAAATAGAGGGAGTGAATATGTCTGCCACGAGGTAGAAAATTGACTCCTCCACACACAGCACAGGTTTTGAAGCCAAATGGAGAGGTCAAAGCCACATGGAAACAACCCATTTATAAATTAACAAACAAATATGCATCAGAAAATGGTCTTCCCAGGGCTGGAGCCTGGGAAAATATAAGATCTGTGAGGGCTCTGAAGGTAAGGGACAATTGGAAATCTGTGACACAGTTCAACTTAACAGAGGCAGACGCTTGGCTCTGGCTCAGCCAGGCAGCTGAGAAACTGGGACAGAGATGCTTACACCGCCTCTGCTCTGCCACACGCAGAACGTGCAGAGATGGCACAGCTCTGCAGAGCTGCTGGCTCATCCCTTCTCCCACTTGCACAGGTCAGGCACGAGTTCAGAGCTAGCCCTTGTAGGAGAAATGCGTTGTCTTTGAAAAACCTTAAAACCATTGGGTACGTGCCTTTAAAAGCTGCTGTCTGCTATTAGGATTGCATTACTGCACACCGCGCATGATTCTGGCAGGACTGCGTGACAATTAACATGAATTCTTCTGGGAGGGGTGCAACATGTGACATCATGTAGTAAATCTTCTGATATTAGAACCTTTCACTTCTGCCCTACTGTACTTGTTAGGGTAACAGACTCATATTGAAAAACCTAATTACGCAACAGAGCTTTCAAATGTATCATACATTAACTTCTAATATTCTAAGTATTCATACTCAAATCTGAATCTGGCACACAAGACATTGGAAGATGAAACTTGACAGATCTAATCAAGCACTCATCTGATTCTTTGACAGACACTAATTTAAGAGCATGTTATAATGGGCAATCTCAGGTAAGATCATAGCAACAGCTGAAGGACAGTTACCCTTGTCTGACTCCGTGCTGGACTCTGGAAACTCACCTGCTAACAAACGCTAAGCAAAACATAAGACCGAATAAAACTCTCAGAACAAGCAGCATCTTGCAGCCACATCTTCCTGGGAACAGCTTGCTGAAAATAGTGGTAATATTGGGAACAATTAAGGTTTACAAACCTTAAGAAGCCCCCCTTGATGAATTTATTCCAACTTTACAGGTAAGTAGTTTAGACAAAGATTAATAACATGTTTTTCAAGAACAGTCTACAAACAGATATAAAAGTGCAGGATATGATATAGCCTGTAACCTAATCAATGAAACAAAAGTGATCAGATCTAGGATTTTCTCAGATCGTTGGGACAACTCCACCTTCATCCTCTCGCTGCTCTGTTAGTGTGCTTGACAGGAAGAAGGAACTGTTATTCTGTACTACTTTTAGGCTAAGTTACCAGGTTTTAGGAGTTTGCGTACTCGCTGAGAAGACTTTCAATAGCAGAAGATTTAAACAAACGGCTACAGGCCAGGCCTCCCCACCAGTTTTAATCACACTCTTATTAACTACCCCTTTTTTATGTGATATTCAGCTTTTGGTTAACTAAGTAAACAAGACTGCTCATGTCCCCTTTTAATTTCTACATAGTCTTTATACTAATTACTATAGCTAGAACAGGTGACAGTGGCAGATTCTTCCGCATTCAAGTTCACTAACACAAGCGAACTACCATATTCATTTTGAAAGCTCTGATGTTATCCCATTACAAATATTAGCTTCTTCCTTTTGAGATGCACTTTCCAAAGATACCATGCAAGAACATAACACAGCAGCATTTCAAAGCTTTACTTCTCTTGGTAATTACAGGGGAATCTTAAAACTTCAGAAGAAAAGCTGAGGCACAGCTAGTATAAATTGTCCAAGCGTCATCACTTTCAATAGCATGAAGACAGTGTGCATCCTCAGAGAGTCTAGCACAAATCTCTTGCTGGAATCCTGATGCAACACTGTGTTTTTTCTTAAGCAGAGATACAAACTTACAAAACTTACAATCTTCTGATGTTACACTTTTCTATCCTTTCACTGAAAATTCATTCTACTTATTCATATGCAATACAACATTGTCCTAGAATTTGCAGCAATCAGAAAAATTGGAAGTATACTTACTTTTACTTTGTTTATTAATTCAACAGAAGGCAAAGCTGTTTTAAAGACCTTCAGCCCTGGGTGTCGGTTTTTGAACGATTCCACCACTAGTTCACAGCAAAAGCAGAAAATAATTGAAATTCCCATAGAGATTGAGAGCATGCCTTGTTTTAACTTTTATGTATTTTGCCAATGTTTTCTCTACCATCACAGGAGGATAAAAGCCGAAAAGACCCAAACTCCTACATAATACATTGACGGTAAAGCAGTAAAATAGATCAAGGTGTGATGACTCCAAGGGATCTCAACCAGAGAAGTGAAAACTCAGCGTATGATGTAGAATTATAATGAAGGAGGCTTCAAAATGCTCAGAGCACTGTATTTGCGGTATTATACTAGAACCACAAGATCTGGCTAGGTGATCTTCCATACCTCTTTAATTTTCCCTAACAACCTCATGTTTTATCTTCCACTCTTCTTCTGCTTTCATTTGTTTACTTTCCTTGGAGCACACACATCTTCCAGCTCCAAGGTAAGTATAAATGAGATCTATGTCAGTGCTTGTCTCCAGAGTTATCTTTTGATACTTGCCTCAAAACATCCTCATCTTAAAGCTAAGGAGATGGCTGATTGCCTGTGATAACTTCTCACAAACGAAAACAGTAAATAGCAATTCCAGTCCACAGCTCGATCCAGCTCCCCTGTGTACCTTTCAACAGAACTTTTTTGTGAATAGTAGACTAACCTTTAAAAAAATCCCTTTATTTATATCTGCTCTTCTTGTAGAAACAACAGTTAGCTGAGCTGCCTATAAACATCTAATATTCAAAACAGACTTTCGATTATTATAAACTTAAAAAAAAAAATCTTCTTCCTAGCATTTTTCCTTATCATCACAATCAACTTTAGCTAGAGGCCTTCACTCCGCAAGATTCAAGTGTTCTTTAATTACTTCCATCAACATGGTCTGAACTACACCATAAACCCAATATTCCTCAGATGCAGAGGTAACATTAAATCCTTGGGCATTGTACAGAGCTGAAAGCAGCACGGAAGCGCAAGGGGCAGCATGCTCCAACAAACAGGGAAGGAGCTGGACTGCATTCCCAGCTCCGTCCTCAATCTGCTGTGGGACCCCTTTACCTCTTTGCGCCCGTGCCTCCATTCTCAGCTTTGCCTGTGATGCTACTCAGGCTGCAAGCCTCTTGCTTCCCAGGAGGCAGGTTACAAAAGCAGACATACCTGTAGATAGTACCAATGGCACTCTGATTCTGTGAAGAGGCAGGGTTCTACTACAGCACCTAGAAACAGTAACTGTTAAGTCCCACTGTCTTGCTCTGTGAATTAGGATAAGCTTGTGCAGCATTTTGCACAGGTTTGCTGGCACTGAGTTCTTCCACAGGAATGGCTCACATCCTTAAAGAAGCAGATTCTTTACTAAACATTTGGTGACCAGTTTTAAACCATCCTCAATACACCGCTTTGTAGATCAATTGTTCTGAGCACGAAGTTCACCAACATATAGGCTATGAGAATTAGATGTGCAAAAGCTGGCTGCAACTCTCACACACAACAGAAGCTAAACTAGCTGACTTGCAAAACCGAAGCACCCATCAAAAGGAAGGAAAGCAGTTTCAGACCCGACAAAAGAAATCTTTAAATCTGGGCTTGTTGATTTTTATTTTTATTGTTGTATTTTTCTTTCAGTTAACCAAGTAGGGTATTGGCAGTTCTCTTCACAAAACACAAAACTACATGCTGAAGTTCATCATTTCACACAAAAAAAGGATCATAGCAGAGACTTCAGAAGAGGGACACAGACCCACCCCAGTTTGTGTTCTTGTAGCAGTTACACAGTAGTGAGAAGCAATGCTCATGAACCATTTGCTGTATGTGTAATGTTAGGCACTTGTTAACTTTAGAACCGCTCTTCTGTCTAGGGGAAAAAAAGTTGACTTTGTTGGCTAATACTGTGCCTTCTCCTTTGGGCATAAACAATGTTTTCAAGTAATGTAGATCCTAAGGGCAAACAGCAGCTGTGGGTGTGGGAGCTAAAACCAGCAGCATTTGGAAGCAAGGGCTAGCCTTGTGGTTAAAGCACTAGTGCTGCGTTCCCTTGGCAGGGTGTGGGGCTGTGCAGGTACGCTAGCTTGGATTGCAGTGTGGGACAGCCCTGCTGAGAGCGTGGCTAACTGGCACAGGTCAAGAACCACAATTATACAACTATAATTCCTTAATTTCTGAGTTACCTCAGATATTTCTGAATGGCACTGATGTGAATCTGTGAAAACATACCTGAAAACAGATCTCAGAAGCTCTAAGCTAAAATTAGTTCAGTACTGTGAGACCTTGCATAAGTCACTTCCATTTCTACCTCTCAATTTTCCATTCAAAAGATGGAAATGGCATTTCATTTCCTCCCACTCTTCAACCATTTACTTGTTTGGAAGGGCATGTACAATTCCTGATAATGGATTGCATTGTGTATCAGCTTCTGCCATGGAAACAAACTGGAGTCACCGTATAGTAAATGCAGAAAACACCTCGACAATGGCTATCTTCAAACTGCTGAGACTTAGCCTACAGGATAAAATAGGCAGTGTGTTGTTACAGAAAAGAGAACAACATTATCATTTTAAACGAAGGACAGAAACCGCGCTCGCTCCGGAGCAGAGGTGGTACTCTGCGTGGCTGTCCTAGGGCTCGATCATACATGATGTAGAGGACCTTGGTTCAGGACACTGCAACAAAAATCCTTGATACACTGCAGTGAGAAAACCACTTTGCTTTGCAACAGGACTCTCCTGAAATGGCAAAGCATCTTTGGTAGTCCTGCTTGTAACGGTCAACCCGTAAATTTCCAGTTCTGGACTTTTCCCTCGTTTCCTCCCTCCAGGTAGAAACTGAGGCCGAGTCTCTGAAATTAGCTCCCTGTCCACACTTCTTTAACAACTTGGATAATGTTACATCCATATACTATCCACAAGCTAGAAGCCCATAAAAGCCAAGTTTAAATAAAAATAAAGTTTCCATTGTAATATTATAAAATTAGCAGCTGCATCCATTCATTTCCTCCCTCTGGCTAAAAAAAGGTACCAGAGAATTTCCAGAACAGGTTACTCCAAGCTTATGCTTCTTTCACGAGCTAGAAGATCTGCTTCTATAGCAAAACAGTAGATTAAATTCAATTTAAATTTCTAAGACAGCTGTTGACAAAGATGTCGGGTATGGAAAAAAACCCCCACTATTGTGAGGTGAACTCTGCACCCCTTGGCCTAGTGTTCAAGAAAATCAAGTAACCACTGTGCTGCTGTGATCTGAGCTCATTCTAGTGCCTTGGAAAATCATTCTCTACCTACCAACACCAGTCCTCTCCGCCTTCCAGACCTTATTCAACAATCAGATCCTTCCCTGTCCAGTATCATCTGCCACATGAATGCAACAAGCAATTCTTAGGGGCCCTTCTAGCTTACATTTCAAACCAAAAAGGTTAAAATATCTATTGCAAGATTCAACCTCTGGAGTTTCAAGTGTATGTATGACTAGTTAAGCGCTCTCAATCTATGTACCAGGGACTGGTCACTCAGTGCTTCTGATCATCTGAGCAAGCTTTCAATTGTCACCATTCAGTTGTAGGGTTACAAGCACACAGAGGGTCACAACAGAGGAAGAGTCAAGTCAGACCAAACACAGCAACACACAGGGACTCCCGTGCTCAGGCTCAGCACCCTGCAAACGCTGCCAGACTACTTCTGCAGCCTCTTGTCCCTCCCTGCACAGTGCAGCTCTGGGAAGCTCAGTGGAAGCCTGCCCTGGGCTCTCTTCTTCATAGCCTTAGCACTGCACAGTGCAGATGTGGGAATCCACCTAGAAATTGGCTCACCATAGCCTCCCCCACTCTCCTATAGCTCCGAGCTGGCCTGGATCCTTTGGCACATCCCCCAGCCTTCGATTGCTAATGTCAGAACATTCTTCACCATTACTAACGCAAGAAGCTATAGGAAAATGTATTCTACAGGAACACACTTACATGAATTTTAAAAATGTCCTGAAATAGATAATGAAATAATGAACTACTGTCTCCTTCCTCATGAAAAAGTCAGTGCAACGCACTGAATGAGGCGAGAAGTCTTGCAGACCAACTCAGTATACGATCGTGACATTGAAGACTAACATGATACGCAAACATAGGGTACAGAGTTAAAGTCAGAAGAGCTACTTTGAATGTGCACGCTTGGTTGTAATGCCTTTGTATTTCCTGTCGCCCTTTAGCTACATCTCTATTTGCAAGACTTGCTGCACAACAGGAACAGATCTGCAGGGTGAGCAAGCTGATGCAGAGGACCCAGTGTCAACACTAGACTCAGTCCGAGGGTGTTATTCCAGACTGACTCGAAGCTTGTCCCTACGACTTAACACCCAGTAATGGCTGGAGTATTTTAATTGTGCTTCTGAATCACATTTTCCGTGTTTGTCTGTGAGCTCCAAGACTGGCCTGTGGATTGAATCCATGCACAGCAAGCAGGAATGATCGGGAGACTCACTTCAGAAATGCACTTCTGACCCACACTGAAGTGGGAACGTGGACACATCCTTACGTGCACTGCAGACCACCTCCCTGCAGGGGCATCATCCCCTAACCATGCGCAGAAGATGTCTGGAGGAAGATGCTACTCAACATTTGCAAAGATGCCAGAATATGACTTGCTATTAGGGCTACTTCCTTAAAATATGCTCCTGGGGTAGAAACCGAACTGCAACACTTAATTGAACAAGGCAATGGGATGGCTACAGGATGAGTTTCAAGACATGAAAGTAGCAGGTACGTATTTATTATGGGTGATTTTTTATTAAAGAATGTTTTCCTTTGCTTTTTTAAAAAGTGCCATAAACAAGTTAGACAACTTTATTTCAAATAAAATATATGTAGCCCTATGGCTTCTGAAATTTTTATTTTAAAAGTAATCCACCTACGATGAGGTTCAGTTTATGTGTCTTCTCACAGTGGTTACTATCTGGGATTATTGTACTATGAACCAATTATTATTTATGTTACCAGTGGATACAAGGATTTTGTTAGTAGAATTTAGCTTCCAGATTCATTTCATAATCCCTATGCCTATGACTTAGAGAGAAGAAAAAAGCACAAATCAAGATGACATTTAAAAAAAAGGAGCCTAGACTGGTCTTGTAGGAACATCTAAATCCTTTCCCTTATTAAATACCTTATCTCAACAGCAGTGCACTAGCCATTTAGGAAAATTAAAGAGGGTGATAGCAAAGAGAGACAGCAGATGATAAAGTGCAGTAGTTTCTAGTCACGTAGATAATAAAGGGACTCAGCACATGGCCTTTTCAGTTTATCCCTGCTTCAGCTTATCCTTCATCTGTTTAAATTCAAATGGATCAGTCATTATTAAAATGATTTTGAAATGAGCTACTCCAGTTTCATGTGACTTTTTTGTGCATCCTATAAAACTTGGTAAGTCTTTGGGAGGACAGGTGCTGTACTTTTGCCATTTTAATTCAGTTTAGGACTTGATTCTAAGCAGCAACTTATAGCCAATGCTTAAATAAGATTGTTTTTTACTCACTAATACACATATCGATTTGTGGCCCTTTTATCCCTTCCAATGAGTTGTCATCTAAAAAACATATAGGCTTCCTTGCTGAAAAATACTGAATATTTAGTGCAAGATGCCGTGGGCTTATAATTCTAAAAGATATTGGATACTGAAAGTATATTCTAGACATGATTTCTTCATTAAATAAATATTCTTCTGTCATGCTTGGAACGTTTTACTTGCTAATTCTGAGAAATGTTGCATAAGTAAAAGTATGGATGAAGCAGTGATTAGCCACTCCATTAAACATTTCAAATCTACTCCAAATAACTGCTCTGGGTTTTGCAGTTCCTACACAAACACTGATCAGCTGTATGGTAGCATCTACTAGTACTGCAGCAAGCAGTGTGCATGGCTGGATTCACAATGTGCGGCATGTTTGTCTCCCCGGGTATATAAGCACACATTATGGACAATTTTGCTCTGATGGAGCCTTATTTGATGTTAAGTGCACATGGCTTCTCTGCTCATATCAGAAAAGATACCTTATAGAAATGCACCTTTTATTTGGAGTAGGATGTAGAAAAGGGGAAGGTTATTGTAAAAGGATACCTTTGCTCCTTCTTTCTGAAGGGTTAATAACAAAATCATGAGAGAGCATTCCCACTGATTTCTCTAGGAGTAAACAAATATTTTAATAGCAACCACCGCCCGCTAAGAAGTATATACAGAATGACTCTTCACACTCTTTACCTGAGTGTTTTATAATTTTTATGCCATCCTAAAACACTTCACTAGCCAAATTCCCTTTAATCATACATCTCCTTCTCCCCCTTCCTCCTACACAATTTAAAAATCTTAGGACTACTTAGGAGATTTCTGCCACTCTCAAGCACTTGAAGAAACCAGTGATGATTCTTACCTTTGCCTTTGCACAGTAGTGCTGTACTCCTCCTTTTATGCCTCTTGGAATATTAATAATAGTCACATCCAGCATGAACATACCATATTGAAGCAGCTGACTACTCCCTCCAAGCTCCTGTCAGAAGACTGGTTATGACTTCCCTGGCTTTTGGCTGTCATTAGTTCCTTAATGAGCAACACAGCTCCTAAATGAACTGTTTTGCAATGTGCTTCACTGCCATGCGGTTTCCTTGGCATCACCTCGCTCTGTGCCCTAATAACACAATCCACAAAGTATTTTCTTCTCCCCTGGTCAAGGGGCGGGGGAATCACAAGAATCAAGGTTCTTGAACAATATTAGGTCTTGAAACTCCTGCCATTGAAGACAATGGCAAAGAGATCTGAACCATTAATTTTTAAAACAAAATTACATTACTTAACAAGGTTAAAAAGGCTTAGAGACTACAGAATGTGTATATAGTTAACGACAGTAAGAGTCTTAAAATCCTTGACTTTGGTTTTAAGTACAAATGAATTAACACATCTCCACCATGTAGATTGTAAAAATATTTGCAAAAGTTAGCTTTCTAGCCGAGTTAACTCACGTGCAGTTTTACCTTTCATCAGCCAGATCGCCTCTTTGTTATTCTTTGCACCAAGCTGAAATGGATAGCTTAAACATCAAAACAACACAGCCTTACATTCTGCTTACATGCCTCTAACAATACTTCTTCCCACCTGAAGGTCACCAGTTCAGAGGTGAACAGGTCATTTCTGTCAGTTCTTCAAATCTAAGGCTAGGAATCCACAGTGCTTAGAGGTTCTTTAGATCAGCTTCTTTGAGTCAAAGTTCCTCACCACAGGTGCATGCCTCTATTGTCAGTCATTGCTATAAAGACCACTGATTTTTTTTTTTTCTTCAAGTGACTGTCTTTTGAAGTTGACTTCTGCACTTTGCTACCTTCTTGCAAGTATATACTGTGGATTAAACAGTGACAACAGTGCTCCTACGAATCATCTGTCTCAAGTGATCTGGGAGACAGAAAGAAAACAGTAGAAGTTACTGGGAATAAGCACTGCCTAAAGCACTCAGAAATAAAGACAAAATTTCAGGAATTGTCTGTTTGTGAAGGGAAAAATGCATGAAGGAGATCATTCCATTGTTAATTAGAAATGTGTCTACTTCAGAGAGCTTTCTCAATTTTCACATATTCGCAGGCTGAACAAAACTCTTGTAAGGCACTTGATTAAAACAGGAGGAGTTACCTTAATGAAGATTATAAAGGTTCAAAGCTATAGCTCTCCTGCCTTCGGGTGAGACTGAGCATTTTTGGCCCAGCCTTGAGTAAGAGGTGGTGTGGTACACAGCTGCGCTGCCCCAGGAGGAGCCTTGGGAAAGACCTGCGGCCCAGGTAATGACTTCCTTCTTTCCAGGGAAAGTCAGACACAGCAGCCGTTGGTACGAGTTACTACCTACTGATGTAACAGGACAATAACACCACCAAGCTTTGTCACACAGACCTTAAACTGAGATTGCCCAAGAGTGGTTGCTACAAATTATTAATTTAAATAGGATATAGTACTTTGCTATTTTTTCTTACTATTTGCTCGCCAATTAAATTGTCAGTGAGTACAGTAAATACATTTCAACTCCATACAGAGTTAAGAACCAGTGTTTACACTTCTGTCTAAGCTGATTTAGCCCTAATTGCCAGAAAAAAAGCATTGTCTCCAGACTTCTCAGTGACCTGTCTGGACCTGACAGATCTCGAGCCCTATTTAGTAACATCAACACCTCACTCCTCCCTGTGCTCCTTTCTGTCTTCTCTTCCACCCGTTGCACTAGGAAGCTTAGTGCCCTCAACATAGCGCAAATGACTTCATATGCATCATTTAAGATGAATGAAACTGTATTATATTACATTCCACACAATGCACTTTACAGATAAAGTGATATAAAAATTGATTGTTACCTTTTGAACTGCAGTTCAAAGTCAGTAAGTATAGACCAGATTCTGCCACCTTTCAGTTGTCTATTTCTCTAGGATGTTCCAAGTAATTTAAAAGGTTTCTCTCAGGAGTACAGTATTTATAAAAATAAGTCATTATTTAGGTAACAGCTGTACCTTCAATACTGAATTACAAGGGAGCTTTAACACATCTAGATGTATATCAGTAGGCTCCGGCTATGACAGGCTTTACACAGCACTTCCCAGTAGCTTCTGACATTGCCTTGCACAGCAAGTTGAACTCTGGCAGCACCAATGATGTTGGCTTGTATCAGCAGAGGATGTGTTCCCATCTCTAAATCATACAGCCATATTAATGTTATTCTTCTTCTGACACTTTAAAGACTGTAGTTTGAGATGCTATCAGCTCACTTCAGCACTGCAAGTACTCCTGCTCCTCTACCCTCTGGACACAGGCCACGCTTCCTCTTCACACCGGCAGAGCAGCACCTTGCGCAGTTGGTATCAGCCTCCCCACTGCACACAACAAGTTTCATGTGCTTAGTCCCCAGCCTTCAGACACAATGCGACTGATGGACTTTTTTTTACTCTGAGACGCATGTTTAAAGCGGCTATGGTAATTAATCATGGTACATTATTTTATACGCAAAGGATCTCTTCAAAGTATGGTAGGCAGCCATTATATTTTTGGGCAAAATTTACTCAGTATTTGGGCAAAATAATGTTTGTACACTGGTGTGTAGAATTCCCAAATGAGTGTTTTAATTTGAGATACTGAGGTATAGATTAAACCTTCAGTGACACCTATCACAATGCTACTGACATGCCTGCTAGATCAAGCAATGTCTTACTCATACCTGTGAAGGGAAATAGGTTAAAAACATGTCTGCTTTTCAACAGAAATACCATCAGAATTCATATCTCAATTCAGCTAGGATGTTATCTCCTCTTTTATCTCTGCTTCACTGTAAGGAATTTGTTTGTGTACCAGTTGTGCAGTCTTTTCCAAAATCAATTAGATTAAGAACCAGTAGGAAATTTTACAACTGATTTTTTATTCAGTATGAAAAGCCAATTCATCAAACCCAGTACGAAACATTAAAGAACATTTCTCAAGAGAAAATGGAAGGACTGGATGGAGAAAGAACAGCAAGGCACCCCCATCTCCTTAGGCGACAGGGACCTACTACAGACCACTGGTTCTGAACGGTCCTTTGGGCCCACTAAAAAGACCCAGTTCTTTTTTAACAAACAGTGCCTCAAAGATTCAACACTTCAGTCTGCCTGGGTGTGAAGCAGGGTGAAGTTCTCAGTACTAATATTAAGGGCTCTGCATGTGTAAGTCATACTATGTTACTGGCTTTACTTTCTCTTGAACTTTTATACCATATCAGATGAGAAGTGACAATTGTGATTCCAACCAGCCAAAATTTTTTCAATTTCAAATTTAGAAAAAAAATCTTAAGAAACTTGAAATGAATTCTGAAAGAATTTTCCCTACTTTGTAATTTAGTTATGGAATAGTTTGACTCCCTGATGCTCAAATCATAATCCACATTTCTAACATCTATCCAGTAATAAAGTGAAATACCTTTCCAATAATAAAGCCCACTGATTAGCGCACACAAGAGAAAACTGCAAGAATAAACGACAGCTCCTGCTATACAAAACCTCAGTGAATAAAGTACCAATTCTTCATAACATAAGCACTGATCTTCCAGCTGAGGATTCAAAATTAATAAAAATTATTGAAAAGCCAAAGTCTGTATTGCAGAAAACACACACACTTGGATGTAAATCTGTACTACATTCAAACCATGCCGTGAAAGAGTTCCTCATCCTAGATCTTGTAGTGACTCAGCCCAACACTACATTTTTTAGGAAATATAAAACCATTAATTGCCTTATCTGATGAACTAGAGTCCTGCTAATGACTTATCAATTATCACGAGGCTTATCTTTCAGTTTCTTATTAATCAAAGATGTCCTGAAGCAGACTATCCATGGAATCACTTAACATACGGAGACCAGACTACTGTGGAAGAAACAAAACACCTTCTGTTCAAGAACACCCAAGCACCACAGCACCAATATTCCAGGAAAAAAAGGTCAAAGTGGGTATTTTTTAGCCACATCACAACCACTGTTTTTACTTAATTCTCCATACCTCTTTCACTTTTTAGATAACTGCTAATGAGTCTGATTTTGTATAGTAAGAAGGGCCAAATTTCATAGAATCATAGACTGGTTTGGGTTGGCAGGGACCTTTAAAGGCCATGTAGCCCAACCCCCTGCAGTGAGCAGGGGCATCTTCAGCTGGACCAGGTTGCTCAGAGCCCCATCCAACCTGGCTGTGATGGGGCATTGACCACCCCTCGGGGCAACCTGTGCCAGGGCCTCACCACCCTCATTGTAAAAAGTTTTTTACTTATATCAAATCTTAATCTACCCTCTTTTAGTTTAAAAAGATTTGTAGGAATAGATGATCTCTTATTAGCTCAGCCAATGTCACTAGAACAAATTGACAGGTTCTGTGAAATGCAGACTCCTCTTCAGAAAAAGCTTCAGACTAAAATGAGTACTCACTTGCGCAGCAGGGCAACAGCAGGTGCTTTGTAACACCCCAAATTTGTCACTAGGTGACTAGTAACGCACACCAAGGAAGGCAAGAGCATCGGATTATTGGTTTCACTTACAAGCAAGTACAGAAAGACACCATCAGATGAATCAACAGGGAATTCATCCTTTTACTGCAAAACAGTACTTCGAGAATGTTTCCTAAAGGAAGTTTGGTAGGATTGTGAAGTTAAAGATTTATTAAAACTTGAACTTCACTAAGTATTTGGTATGAAGACTTTACCAAGAAGTATGGAAAAGCCATTAATCTGAGTCAAAGATGACATCGATCACAACAGAAACCTTGAAAAAAAAAAAAAACCCCAAACCAGGAAAATCCTTTGCATGTTTTAACATTTTTTTGAGAGAGAAGAGATAGACTTTACTGCAACAGTGAAATCAGAGCAGTACAAAGCCTGTCTATTTACCTTAGTTCAGGACTCTTGCAAGAGAGTTGGTAACCAATCCAACTTACATCAGCAAGTTTATTATCCAATATGCAACAAATCCAGCATAGTCCAGGCTAACAGTCCATGCTGATAAGATCAGTTTCTAATAAGTGTTTTGTGTTGGCAATATTTGTATTTGGATGTTTAAGAAAAGTAAACAGGGAAAGAGCTGGCACTACTGATACAGGTTTTTTTTATTTCTACCTTTCAATGAATATTTACACTGAATATTTATGGTATTTTGCTTGCTGTACTTGTAATACTGCATACACAGGAAGCTGTCAGTCTGCCTACACACTTTGCCTATCTGATGTGTTAGAAAGGGCTTTTAAAATTCCTTTTAAAGAGCTGTTGTAGAACAGCCACAGCTTCTCTGGGCAGCCTGGGCCAGGGCCTCACCACCCTCAGAGTGAAGAATTTCTTCCTTATACCCAGTCTGAATCTTCCCTCATTCAGCTTGAAGCCATTACTCCTTGTCCTATCACTCCTTGTCCTATCACTCCATGCCAGTGTAAAAAGTCCCTCTCCAGCTTCCTTGCAGCCCGCCCTCAGGCACTGGCAGGCTGCTCGAAGGTCTCCCCGAAGCCTTCTCTTCTCCAGGCTATCATCCTTTGTCATGTAGAATATGGGAAAGCAACCAGAACCATAGTTATGTGCAAATTTGGTAGTGGGTAATACAGATTCCGATTAGGTCTACAGTTTTTTTTTCTTGTGGATAGGGGCTGATTTTACTAAGCAGTAATTTTAAACATTCAATACTGCAGTTCAAAATATGAGTTTTTCAGCTATTAGGTACACAATTAAAATTTCTTTGAGGAAAGGTAAGGTAACAGAGATAAAAAAAATGAGTTTGAAGGAAGCTCTGATGTTAAATCTTGGATATATCATGCCAGCCACTGATGAATTAGACACCAAAAAAGGTACGTGCCCTCTCAGGAAAATTATCTGGCTGTTAGAGCACAGAACTGGCAGTTAAGTCATCTCAAGTCCACGCCTTTGTCCACTGCTAAGGCAGTCAGCATGAAAATTATGTCGATAGGAACAGTGACTTTAGCTCCTCATGTTGCCGTTTGCACCACGAGGACTCTGGGCTAGTAGACACACAGGCAAGATTAACAATAAAATAGTAAGGCTTTCTTAGACTCTTGAAATTTAAGCTGTTCATAAATTAGTCCCTAATTCCGTAAGCTACTGAGCACAAACCTAGACAACTTGCTTATTTGGACGTTCTGATCATCTGAAAGTGTTTCAACACACTCAAAAGATGTTTTACCTGTTCTGGGTGGTCCATATCACTCCTATTTCTCTTAAGTCCTTTCTCTTTGTTAAAAAAAAAAAAGAAAAACAACAGCCAAAATCCCTATCCCCTAAAATTCCGGACCACCATTGATTGAGACCACAGTTGTGATCTTTCAGATCACAGCTGATAGCTACTTTAAAAAAAAAATCTGAACTCCTCTGTAAAAGCTCTTCTTGCACCAATGCCAGCCGCTAATCATGCGATATTTAATCTAAACCAAAGGCAAACTGTTAGCTATGAATATTTTTCCTAGCCAGTGCTCTAAATGTAATAATGGTTTTCAGAATGTGTGGGTCTGGCTCACTTCAAGCGGTTTTGCTCCTTCCTTGACTCCAGCTGCAAACTACTAAACACATACTTTTTTAGGTCATTATGGCCTAATGTCTGTGGCATTACATTATTTCAGTGACATATCTTTGAACATACCGTAATTCCAAAAACTGCAGGTCATCTTTTAGGCTAACTGGAGAACAGGATTTTATATTAACTCCATCCTTTGTCTCCGTCTCCCTTTTTAAAAAAAGGAAAACAAAAAAAATCGCACCAAAACTTCCTTTCCCGTTATTCCCTTCTTGGTAATGAGTCTTAGGAACTTGCCCTATTAGGAAAAACCACTGCTAGTGGCAATGCACCACCACTGAGAACATCCTCCATTCTGACAAAACCTGGCACCGAGACAGAGGATAGCTAAAGCGCAACTTTCACAATCAGAGATTCTTAGACAAGGAAACCTTGCCAAAGAGGACTTCTACTCCTCCCCTTAAAAAACAAACAAAAAACACACATGAACCCAGGCCAATAAAAGATGACAGCTGTCTTCAGAACAATACTTTTTACGGTGCTTTTCAAAAGGAAACAACAATCTAATTCTTCATTTAATTTGTTCAGGTTAATCCAGGCTCCTAGGAGTTAGACGTACTTACCTGCTTATGCTTTAATTAGCTATCAAACAAAAATTGGCTATCTTCTGTTTAACAAAGGAATGCTCAGCAGAGCAAAACTTCTCTAAACCGGGTACAGATTCTGTCACAACAGTGATCAAGCACTGGTTCTGAACAGACACCGACAGAACTCCATGAGTTGTCATTCGCATTTCAGTTCTTTAAATGGTAATTTTAGTTAAGACTGCACACATTCAAGCACAATTTCAGCTGCAGTCCAAGTTAAGGTATGTCAGTTGCTACATTTGGTCATTTTTATCCTGTTGAAAAATGAGAATTCAGACATTTTGTCAACATAACTTGCATGAGGTACCATCTCTAATGAGCCATGCTACCTGACGAGCAGAAAAATACTGGTATTCGGCATGAACACAAGATTTCAGCTTTGTGGTGTATCACTGGCATAATTTGAACTATGTCATGCAGCACGTTGAAGGAAACACTCTCCTTGTTTTATATTCCTCCTTGCTGCAGTAAAGAGCAGAACACTAATGGTTTTTTCCCCAGAAAGCAAGGAGGCATAACACGGAAATTTTTGTTGCTATATCAGTTTTCCATACCTCCTGGGTTTCACCGTGCCCAACCAGTCAGATTCTCCTGGATGCACAGCGGCAGTTTCCTAGCTTTAGAGAGGTGGAGGACATTAGACCTTCTTGGGTTCTCCAGCACCCAGCAGGGAGAGCTCACTGAGCCATGAAGCCACTGCTAGGGGAGACCCTAAGCTGGACAGAGCTGGAAGGCAAAAAAATTGCAGATTTCATTCCCCACTACCCCCCTTCCATGCCCCCATACACACACCTGAAAGAAACAAACTGTAGAGAAAGACACCTGTAAAGATTTTCACATGTTACTCCACAATGGAAGTGTCAGTGTTGCTGCCAAAGCCCAGGGCCCACAGGAACCTTAGGGCACCAGAGAGCCACGCTCGCAGGAGAAATGGAGGGCAATGTCTCAGAGGTGGACAACATCTTCATGACAGGCCTCCTACAGGAAAGCAGAAAGGTGTGCACTGAACTATTCTCTACACAAGCACGCTGGAAAGCTGAACTGTCTTTTAAAGGCACTTACATGTTCAGAAAAGCCTCTGTCGCTGCCCACCAGTTTCTCACTCCTCTTACCAATGGCCTAGCTACTCTGGGACTTTTGGCTCTCTGGCACTGGAAAAGCCCAGCAAGATTGCTCATTTCTCAACAAACCCTTGCTGCAGACTGCAGAGTTTTAGCTAAGCATGCACATTTTGGATGTGTATCCAAATCAAACCCAAACATCTTGAGACTCTTCCTTCACTAACTCCAAACACATTTGATATGCTTAAACACGCATTGTATTCTGTCATAAACCAAATGGCTATTTGCTGTTCCAAATAATTAGATATATTCTGCTGGATGATTAACAGAAATATTGCTCACCCAAAGCAATCAAACTTTCATTTACATGTTTAAAAGCCTGATCTACAGTCCTTGAAGCCTTGTGGGACTATTTCCAGTCATTCTGACAGAGCCTGGATCTTGCTTTAAGCGACTTTTTCCCCTGAATATATTCCTCTATTGAAGGCTGAACTCAGTTCTGATTTTTTCACACTGTAGCTAAAGAATGAATATACTGAAAGCTTCTTGTAAGGCCGGATATCACTAGGTAAATTGAATACAGAGGCTTGTTTTCCTTACATTTGGTTTTGATGTTCTGTTCACTGAGCCTATGACTGCAAAGGTTATAGATGATGCAATTTATTTTCCTTCTGCTTTTTACCAGTAGAATACTGCTCCTCTTCCCAGATTAAACACAGGCTTTATTGCACATTTGCCTCAAAATACACGTCTTCGAAAGGTCCAAAATCTAACAGCATGCTTCACTTTTGCTAGTAGCCTCTCATTTTTATCCTAGTCTTTCAGGAGTCTGCTTCCAAACCAATTTTGCCCTCCTAATGTCAACGGTAGGTTAGCCCAGACTTTAACAAAAAGAAATACCATTCTTGAAATATTTGTAAGCGTCCTGTTCCTATAGCAAGCTCTGGAGACACTTACTTTATCACCATTCTGTTACAAATACGTAATTGAAGACATGGCTACTATCTAAGACAATAAACTGTCTTTTCATTTACTTTGGATTTTATTTTATTTCTAATCAAAGTAAGGTTATGTACACTGGTAGTTTTCCATATTTATTTTATAACTACCTATATGCATAAATCTGCTTATTGTCTACTGAGTACTGAAAAGTCTTAACTGCTGAATGCTCATCACATTATTACGTGCTATGCTTGATTACTTATGCATTCACTTAAAAGTACAGTCATATTTCTCAGTAAGTACATTGGACAATATGTAGCCATACTCAGTCTGTACATCTTCATACCACACAGTACTTTTTTGTTCCTTTTTTTCCGTATAAATACAAAAGTGAAATCAAGCTCACGCCAAGAATAACTGTGTAACTAACAGTTTGCATACAGGTTTTGTAAAATGGACATTTTTCTTCTTACATTCACCAAATAGCTTGTCTTAAAAAAGAGGCTATTATTCCTCATTTTATTTTTCCAAGGAAATTGGGATCTAGCCAGTAACAGGTAAGTTTATATAATTATTACAATAAAAGGTAGGCAGGATCTGCCTTAGGAAATCTAATTTACACTGCTTTTAGCTCAAAAGTAAGCTTTCCAGTTACATTATCTGACCTCAATTAGCATCTAAGGCTGAAGGTAGATCTGCTCATTCATGGGTGTCACGTTGCAAGTCTGTTTTACAGTATTGCTCTGACACTAGCCAATTATACGAACTAATTGAGAGCTAAACATTCCTGTGCTGCTCTTGCGTTACCCAAGATTTCAGTAGTTTCCAGAGGTCCATTCTGGGTATATGCCTGTTTGGTGCCCTTAACCTCTAGGCTTTCATCAAATTATCTTCCTTTTTAACTGGTCACAACTGCATGTCGAACAACTAATTATATGTAAAATTTTAACTGGTATATTCAACAGATATCGATTAAATTTTTCACATTTCTTACCAAGGGAAAAAAGTTAACTGTAAACAATACAATAACCTAAAAAGAGTTGTAAACTTTCACACAATCAAGCTCATATATGCAAGCAACTGTGACACTTTTGTTCTAAGTACTCTTCCTAGAATGTGTAGGACAGCCATAGCTAGGAGACTTCAGAAAAAAAGAAAAAAAAGAATGGGATGCAGTGCTCTTCATTTTTAATTACTCTTCCTATTTCACAAAAGCAGCAATGAGAACAGTTACTGCTATGCTCCCCCTCTGACTTGCTAAATCTATTACTTAAAAAAAATATTACTCAGTTATCACTATCAATACTTCACGCTTTGACTATTCTCACAGCTACTGCAAAGCTTGTTTACAAATTCACTGCTTCAGTGTAAGAAAATGAATACTCAGATGGTCGAATTTCAAAGAGCTCAGGATTGAGACGAAGCTTGTCACAAGCACTTGATACACAGCTCTTCTACCTTGACACATATTAAGCAGTCGCAGTCTGTGTTTTTGACTAGACATCCAGTCAGGATTTTCTTTCTCAGTTCAGCCACATACATGATCAAGATTTGCAAGCCCTTTAGGTTCAGTGGAAGTGAAAACACAGGCTATGGACTTGATTCAATTCCTAAAGAAAGCAACGGTAAGGCTCTGCTGAATCTAACAGCCTAATAAGGTCCAAAACTTTTCAAGCTGAAAGTCAAACTTGCCAGCATTTATCAAGCACTCTACGGATACATTTAAGTTTCTAGAAATGGGTGGAATAATGAAGAGTTAATAAAACATTAAAATAACATAAGTTTTTAGAGCATTCAACATGGAAAGAGAAATTACTAAATATAAATCTATGACTATTCTTTACTGAGGAAGAAAAATACTAGAAACACTAAACTAGAGAAACTGTTCAGATGTGCTTTCAAAACTAGATAGAGTTAAGGAGAACGGTCAATACCCAGTAGCGTGCAAGATATGCAATACCTCAATCGCTTCTCCTCCCACTGAACAAAAGCGAGCCAGTGTTTCAAAATTGTTTTCACAAGCAGAGAGAGAAATGAGTTCTGTTGGATCACTCAATAAGCATTAAAAATATCACAGCAGAATCCCTAAAGCTTGTGAACAATCAGATCCCTAAGCTGCTTTTCATGGAGCATTGGTAAGTACACACATTCTAGTTTTCTTTCCGGTACTTTTACAACACCTGAAATTTTTTTGTATAGAAGTCAACATAAAAAGGAAAATTACTAGCAATAAACATTCAAGGAATCACTGTAATTTGTAAATAGTATGCAATTAAGCTCAACTCAGCCCTCAGTGAAGTCTCAATAAGACTCTCAGGTAGACATGATCATCTGCTTTCCACTATGGCTAATTAGCAAAGGATCTGCTCATTACAATTAGAGTAAAAGATATCACTTGCTCTCTGGGAAGACCTGAGGAAGGAAAGTTTGTAATGGAAAGAAAACAAGCTGCAGCCTCACGGCTCTCTCCGAGACCACTGCCCTTCCATGCTGACAAGGGAAAATTCCAGAGTAACCAAAACATTTTGTTGCTTTCTCTCTCCACTGCTCTCTTAGTTAGTAAATATTATCCTAAGTACCTCTTTAACAAAGACTGTTGTAAATAGCCACCTGTTCATTGGAATGACACCGAAAAAGCCAAGTACCAGCGAAGGTTCTTCAGTTATGTTTACACTGTCTTCAAGCTATTAAAATCGGTTGGACCCGATTCACTTCAGCAAAGCTTCCTTTGCTAGAACATGGATGCTCTGACCACACAGACCCAAATAAAATTTATATTCTAATTGCCATTACGGTTGCATTTTGTTAAAGGCCTTTGTACGTCTTAGTCCTCTGTTTAAGAATGTCTGGGGGCTTTTTTTTGTCTGAGAGGATATAGATTTCACTAATATCAAACCTTATAAGAAGGGCAGCTGAAAGTTACTGCAAGCACAGAGGTCTGTGCTTTGTAACAAAACGTAACAGGTTTTTAAGTTTTACATGTGCATCGTATGACAAAGAGCACAAGGTGCCTTCTGTCCTACACAATTCATCTCATTTAAGTAGAAACAACAAGATAGGGACACACATTGTACAACAATGAGCTAATGCATTTAGCAAGCTGTGATAAATGTGTCTTGAAGTTATTACGGACACCAGACTAACAAGACCATATAGTCAATAATTATATACATTGTATGAACATCCTTCCCTGAAAAGGAGAACGTATTTTAGAGGAAGATTTTGTACAAAAACAGCAAACAGCCCTTTCTAGGCAGAATAGCTCAATTACTACAAGTATCTCACAGAGAAATGGAAACGGTGCAACGTATTCACCAAAGGCTCTCAAGACATCGCATGATAAAAGAGACTACTGCTTTTCACAGCAGCCTCGACTGAATCCCCAGAGCAGCCATTACCGAAGGACCATCCAGGTGTTGCTGAGCTTGAACAGGAGAAGGGGCTGGGAATGAGAGGAATTCCACTCCCCTGCCCACCCCAGCTGCCACTGCCTTTGTTTCTATATTCTTCTCTCAACTCAGCCACATCCCATTTCTGAACAAGTGACAGACAGCTCCCAAAACCTGACCACCTGGCCTTTATCAATAGGCATAACCCTAAAGCCCCCAAGACCTGGGCCAGATGGAAAGTAAAATTCAGCAGCATGCACAAACAAAAGCACTTTCACACTAAAAAGTTGTTGTTTCTTGGTGAAGTTTAGCATTGTTTACTGACAGGTCAGCACTAAGAGTAAATCCTCTCCTCTAGGAATTGGTGTCAACACTTCTCTGGCCACTGCTAATTGTTACTCTATACTTCTGTCACTTACAGACATCACCACAGTAAACCGCTCAATTACTTCACCTTCACGCAGCAAACCAGCACGTGAAGTGAAACACAGCCTACTTGCTCGGCATTTTAGCAAAGCGCAAAACTTGCTGCTCACAAGCACTTCTGAAAACATCCGAATAACAATTGCATTTATTTGATGATCAAGTAAAAACAAAGTCTGGGCTTTTTGTTTGTTTGTTTTTTACATCTCAGCCATGATAACTGCTAAGCTTCTGATAGGAAACAGATCCAGAAACACTAAAATGTTTCACTTGGATTTTGTCACTTTTCATTTGCTGATCTCCCAAGCTGCAAAGATTTCCTTTTCACCCAATGCTACTTACATCTTTTCATTACATGACAAAAATGTTTAAATGCTACTTGCAAACACAGCATGTTAACAAATATTTTGTTTTGTTGACAGGTGACTTGCAAAACAATTTTCAAAGCATCTAAAAGGAATATCACTACACCAGCTAGCAGGGGACCCTGGGACTGGGACCAGAGCACTGCAGTGCATGTCAGCAACGACGGCAGAAGCCCGGGGGAGCCCTTCGCATTAGTGATGTGCTCGACTACAGCGAAGCTCACACTCAGCCTCATTCATCGAATGCAAAAAAACCACACAAGCTTAAAGGATTTGCAGGTTCTATCATCTGCGAGAGAGACTGCCTTATCCCACAGAAATATGAAATGCTGTTTTTTACTTCAAAAGCTTTAAAATATCAGTGGGGGATACTTTATCCTAACCAACCTAAGCAAATTCAGGTTCCAAGCCAGCACACGCTTCTGTCCTTTTTTGAATTAATTAAATCAAGCATGGCCTCAGTAAGAATCTTTTGCACTTAAAATTAACCAACTGTGTAACAGTTTGTAAGCTTCCCCCCTAGATATTAGTATAGGATCGAGTATTAAACAGCAGTGACACAAATCTTACAAATAAATATTTGCAGAATGTATTATAACTTAATTGTTATAACATCTGTGCTTTTAGTAATCAAAACAGAAATGGAATGCAGTCTTAAAAAGGTGCATTATTCACTAATCGGACACGAAGTCTTTATTCTGCACATAATTTCAGACAAAACCCCTATTTTCTCAATAAAAAAAGGACCAATCTAAATATTATTCGTGGGGTTTCAACAGGAATTTCATAAGGCCAGACCATACGTACAACAAAGAGACAAAAATGGACCACGTGGTTTCAGAAACACAAGCTTCTGAAATACTACTCATGCATCATTAATCCCCAGGACTGAAGAAACAAATCTAGTCTCGATAATCTTCACTCTCAAAAATTTTGATATTTAAATTCATCAGATGACATTTTTTTAAAGTAAATAAATAAAGCTTTATGCGGAACAGGCTTTTCTTGTTTCTGAAGATGCAGTTTTCCACTGTTTGAAGCTTTTGTTTTTCATTGTGAAGGCTATGAAGTTATTAGTATTAAGATGCTCTTACTAATTCTATGTTAAAATAGTGCCAGTAAGCTCCACATTAAAGAAAAAAAAAAACCCAACACAGAGACTTACCATGAATGCAGCAGTTGATGCTACTGTATTCGAACTCCTTGTTCAGCTGCTACAGAGAGGGGCCAATGAAAGGTATCCTGGACCTAGCTAGCAGGGGAACCAGCCTAAACACACTTTTCTTTATTCGAATTGCACTTCCTTTAGAAAACACCCAGAACCCTGAGACACTGTTTAGTGGTTTCTGCTACTACAGGAGATCACAAACTGTTCAGCAACTCTCAGACCACATTTTGGCTTATGTGCTTCTATCTATCCCTTTATACAGCATCTTCAGTATCAGGAATTCAGCGTTATAAAAGCAGCAGCAGATTCACAGTGCGTAGAGGAACTGTTTGGGAAAGAGGTTTAGTCGTGTGAGCACGTGTCATTCCTAGAAGTGAAGTTAGAACTCTGTGTCAGTGACGCGACAGTCTCCGAGATTCATTCAAATACCTTCCTGCCTTACAAAACGGTAAAACGCATATATAAAACCAGATACTTATTTCACTAAGCTATTGCTCTTGAGACCTTGCAAATTGAATTTATGTATTTTATAGCATGCCAGATTTAAAGCAATTCACTTGAATATTTAAAAAGGATTCTTCGGTTCTTTCTGGCTTTCCTCCCTTGACAGGGCCTACAATCAGCAGTTCCCTTCCTGCTGCTATGACAAGATAGAGCAGGAGCTGGAAAGAATAGCAACTATTTCAAGTTGCACTGCTAGAATTTAAATCTATTTCACTCTCACTGCTGGTTTAAAAACCTGTATTAGCCTTTCCTTTCAACTTTGTGCAGTAGCCGGAGCAGTGGCATCGGTATCAGTCTGAAGTATAGACTTCTTTGCTAGAAACACTAGGAGTGATGACCATTTGTAAGCTGTTATAAACTAATTTCTACCTTCATTTAGCACTATGCTTATCTGAAATATGGATTTTTACATTTCAGTAGCAATTACCTGCTTTAGATAGATATAATGATGTGATAATCTGCTCTGTTTCAGTTGTTCTAAACTCTAGAACTTCAACTTATACCTATAGTGAAACAAACAAATCTCCCATATTACCTGAAAAATTATCAGGTGAACTAAAAAATAAGAGATTTAATAAGCTTTTTCTTCTTTTAAAACAACTGTTATGACTATACAGAATTTTGCTCGTGTACTAAAGGCATAAACATAGACACAATAACAAAATAACTTTGCATACCTGGAAGAAGTCTTGAACACCTTTTTCTGCCTTAGCCTTGGAGGGGCGGGGGGAGGAAAGATAGGAGACTATTGCTGTATGTTAAAATGTTTTCAGTTTGACAAAGGATAAATACTCTGACACATAAACTAACTGCAAAAACAAAGACTTTACCCTAGACATTCAGTAAACTCATTGTAACCTAAACAATGACTATTAACTGAAATCCTCTGTGTTGCCAGCCAGCCAGAGTAAGAATCTGAAACCATTCCTTAGGCAAGACACACATATATTAGCCTTGATTAGGGCTGTGACTACACTAATTGGCCTTAATTGCTCTCACCAGCCTCACCTGGTACCCACTTCTCATGAAACTCCCTTTAAACTCAGGCCAGGGGTTTGAATCTTGTTCTCATCTACGTTGCAGTTGTACCTAGTCCAGGTTTATGCTGCTCTTAGCTCCTGTGTAGCCCTTGGATCTGTGCTGTAGCCTTGTCCCTAGTCGTGTCTCTTGGAAGGACCTTGGACCTAAACTGCAGTTGGTTTCACGTGTTTTCTCTGGCCCTGTTCCCTGCTGCTCCCGACAGGGCTATGGACCTGGCTCCTCACCTCGCCCTGCCTGGGGCTGTCGATGGGTTTTGTTAGTAGCACCCTGCCCAGATGCGATGGGCCTGCACTGCCATCGGTGAGGGCACTGCCTGTCCTGTGGTCACCTGTGACTCCCGGCTTGTCCTCCCTCATGCAGTCGCCTGGTTCTTGCTGCTTCCTGATACTCTTCAGAAAACTGCAGGAATCTTCATTTTTGAGCCACAGGAGCTGTTTTTGCTATCAGTGTACAGACAAAAAAAGGTGTGATTTCTTCAGTGAGCAGATTTGAGCACTGCATATATTACAAATATCAAAGAAATTTGGGAGACCGCTGTGGTGCCACTGTACAGCAACTGTACAACGGCCACTGAGGAATCAGAGTATGCTGTGGGTCATGGGAGACAACTGGAGTTTAGCTGTCAAGTAAGAGGCTTGCTCTCTCCTGCCAACCATTGGTGCTGGTAAAGATTTTTGTTGGGTTCTGCTACCTTCTGCTGTGTAAAGGATCTGGATGTGAACTCTGGCTCCTCTGAAAATCCAGGCTTTGCCCCACTGTATTTTAACAAAAGTATTTTTCCCTCTACGATGTGGGACCCTGAAAAAACACGCAGGTTTTGTAAAACCCTGCCTCTCCTCTGCTTCTCTGCTCCTGAGAGATACAATATAGCTAAATATATTTTTACTTCAGTTCACAAGTCCTATTTCTATTTTTCTTTTTACCCCTGTGTCAAGTTAAATGTGTTCCACGTTGAAAGACACTGATAACACTGACAGAGTGTGCTCTGCTATTCTGCCCAGCAAAAGCTTTGTCTTGAAACTAACCTTTCCCTCGGCAGACAAAAGTGAAGGGCACTAATAGCAAAGGAAAACATGTAGTTCTGTTTATTAGGGCTGTTGGTTTGAACGCCAAGTTCTCAGTACAGGATTAAGTGCATTTTGTATACAGCTGGAATATGTCATAGATACATTCAGGTCTTTGAATTTTAACATTCCCAGGTGTTTGGGTGGTTTTTTTTTTTCTATTAGCCTTTAGTGCAGAAAGAAATTCGGATACCTTTTAGGTTCTGCAATTATGGAAACAATATTGTTATTCAGATTAATGTAATATTACTTAAAACAACACTTATTTTTAAATTGAACAATTATGAAGCAGTGGTAGAAAAATAAATGACAAAACTTTCAGATTTTAAATACCTTCTTTGAATGGAAGCATTTTATCTTTAGTATCACTTCAGACACTTATCCCCAATACAATACTTGATTTTGTGTCTATTTAAATCAGTGCTGAAGTTTTCTAATATTTTACTCCTATATGCCCAGTTGGTCACGAGTCAAATCAGCAGAAAACTTCACCACTGATTTAAAGCTGTATGAATTTTCTAAACAAAGAGGCTGCCATCTTCTCCCATGTGCTTTCGAAACAATATACTAGTTCCATGCAAAGAAAGCAAGGGTTTCTGCCTGCTGTAAATAACTCTTACGTTTTGTAAAATATGCTGCTCATTTATGGTCTGATGTAAATCCTAAGGAATCATAAAAATATTCCCATTGATTTCTGGGGACTCTGGATATAGTCCTTAGGAAAAACTGTTTCCTACAATTCCGTTTGGGAATCATGATGTCCTGCATGCTAACATCAAGGGTTCTTTTATACTTACTCTGATTAGGTTTGGTTTCAGCTTTGTTTATTAAATGATGTGAATAATGGTTATATACGAATTTATTTTGAGTGGTGGCATTAAGAGATATACTGAAAACTTTTACAGGAATACAAACAAAAAAGAACTGAACAGATGAATTGTATGTTTCATATACATAAACAAATTCTGTGACCATCCTCCGGCCTGCCACCTCTCAAATCCAGCATGTTTTTATCAGCTATGTTTTCATGAGAGATTAATAAATTTGGGAATTAGATGAAGATGCTTATTAGCATTTGATCATTACGTTTTGGCACTCATTCTGAGAATTCATTTATTCAGAGAAACACCGTGCATACTCTGTTTCTTTATATGCATCCTTGCCTTAGGATTTTTAGGCAGGAATGGTGGCTTGTTATGCTCCTTCTCAGTGTGTAGCTGGTCAAAAAATGGAGGCTTGGCTGCTGATAAGGACCTTACCAGAGTTACTTATGTCTTTGACACTTCCACGCTGTTTTACTGCACTGGCCTGTATTTGAAGTTAGCCTTGAAGACCACCCAGAAGTACCAGCTGGTGCAGAACTCTGCTACTCACATTCTTTGTAGAAATGAGCTGCTATCACCATAAAACAAACTGTGCTCAGTGTTTTGCTCTGCCTATCTTTTGCTTGGTGCTACAACAGCGTGCAAGTTGTACTCAAGAAGGCCGGATAGCCTGGCAACCGATTACTTGAAGCTGCCTCTCCCTACTACGCCATCATGGCTTGCTTCTCTCAAGTTCTTTGATAAAACCTTTAGGACCAGAGGCAAGCAACACTGAGTAAAAGATCAAACTCTTCCCCTCTGGCAGTTTGTCAGCACAAGAACTTGGTACGGCATAGTGCACATTTGTTATGGCAGGTTTTTAATTACATCTTTGATACAGCAGTGATAGGATTCCATATGTGAGAGCAACGCAGTATATGCACTGGTAAAGCAGAGTTGAAACAAATTTAGGTCAGATCCTCACCTGATGTAAATTAACTGTTTCGCTGACTGGAAGGGAACCCTATGTATTTCTCACAGCTGAGAATCTGATCCCTTGTGAGATTTTACCAAACTGTCTAGGCTATAAAAATTACAATACCAATAGAAATGTACTTTTCTCTCCCTCCTAACCCTGGAGCTCACAATGTTACTCAACTGTTCGTGAACTTTGAGGAGAAGCAGACCATGTGTTGACCTGTGTAAAACACATGAAACCCTGAAAATATTAGAAGGTTGCAGACTCTGGAACTGTGAACCTCGGCTGGAACTTCCGGCCGACTGCTTTCCCGGTTAGAAGGCATCGGGTCGAGTGTTGTGCTTTGTAGCATACAGCGCGTCTGATCACAACTGACAGACTGCTTTGAAAGCAGGCAGTAAGGATGAATGCTTAATCTGCTGCATAATGTGACTCTAGAAAAGTTTCTAAGGGGAGCTAATAAAATAAAGCCCATAAGAGTAAGATGATTTGTTTATAATATAATGTGAATAATTTAATATCCATAAATGACAACAAATTTGTGTGTGTCTAGATTTTGGGAGACTGGTCAGTTCAATTTCACTACACTAAGAACATCAATGAAAACAACATAAGTTTCTAAATAGCATTCTGTACCAATCTCTAATTATATAAATTACGTGCTGTTCATATTATGCACTTGTTTACATTCAGTAAGTACCAATTTAGTTTCATCTAGATAAAATGTCTGTAATAAAGCCATCATACTGCAGTCTGCTTATTGCAAAGCTTGGAATCATACCACAGCTACACACTCAGATCATGCAAGTCAGCCTAGCTGCACACATAGCTTCCACTGGTTTCTAAAGACCTATTGCCAGCGCTCCTCAGTTTAGGGTCTCACTGCTATTTTTATGCTACAGAGTGACTTTAGAGAAGGAGATCTTTCCTTTGAATCTATTAATAGATGTCCTTTGTAGTTCTCCTCTCCCCTTTCTCTCTCCACCCCAGCTCCTTCCAATTATCTAAAGGCCAAATATTAAGGCTCTTTTCTAGTCATGCTGAACAAGATGGTGTTTCCCTAATTGCCCCAGAAGACAATGGGACACTTGTCAGTGTAAGCTACTAGTCGGTGCAGATGGAAGTGGTAGAAACCCAAGTAAGAGCTCAAAGTATTGGTCCCACTGACTTTGTCAGGTCCCAGACTGGACTGTCTGAGCAGCCTGTTGATCATGATGTGTACATTAAAATATGCACAAAACAGTAGGTCCTCTGAAAAAGTGATTGTAAATTGGGATCTCATGAGAAGAGTAGAATAATAGGTATGAGTTTCAGCTACTATATTAAATCCTGTTCTGAAACAAAATACTGGCTATACAGGTCTGGGCCTTTCTTCAGCTCATGCTCCTGTAGGAGTGGGGGGTTTAACCTCACCCTAGAAGGGAGCAGGAGCCCACAGCACTGTGCCATGTGAAGTGCAGAGGCTGGGGGGCACAGCATTGCCTTGCTCTGACCTACCCTTTGTACATGAAGCCCCACAGTATGTTCTGCAGCCAAAGATCCACAGGGGATAAAATGCCTTTAGTAACTGACATAGTTTTCCATCTTTCTTCTCTGCATCTCCAAATCCGGATAGGGCCATTGCCAAAAGTTTTAGACAAGTGTGAAGAGGAGGGAGTGTAGTGGGATGGAGGGAGGGATGAGGACAATCTGTGTTTGACTGTTTTGCTTCCACGACACTATCAAATACGGGAATTAGGGTTGGCATCTGAACCCCAGCAGTTTTTGAGGAACTAACCTCAGTCTCCTGCAGAAGAAGCGAAGGGAGCAAGAAACACCTGATGTGTGTTGGTCTTTTGCTGGAAGGACCAGCACACAGAAGCGGAGAACACACCTGTGTAACACGGTAGGTAGACAGAGGAAACGACCACACTATCAGACTCATTCTCTCATTCTTCATATGTGAGTTCAGGTCATGATTTGAATGCCTGAGAACATGCTGAGGTTTTAGCCCAAGGGAAGAAAATGACAATGCATTGACCCAAAAAGGAAATGTTCGAGTCTTACAAATGCTTTAGTCCTGTTTATCAAACAGGATCCTCAGCTTTTCCAAACAGAGTATTTTCATTTCATGCTTCCATTTTCTATATGACATGCGCAGAGAAAACAACTGAAAATGTTCTAGAAGGATCAACAGTACATTGCATTAGAGAAACAATCCACTTCTGTTGCTCCCGTTTGCACCAGTGTCCCTCAGGTCTGCATAGATAACCAGTACGTGAGGCCTAATGGTGCTGTTACCATAAGCATGAGAAATCAGTGATGGGAGTCAGGAGTCTTTTTGATGTAATGTTATTTATTAAAGAAATACTAATATTCTTGCCACTCTGAATACATAAGAAATGAACACACCTTCCTTTGAAAGAAATCTTTACATCTGGCACTCCTTTAAGCTCGCTCCATGTCCTAGTGCACCCAACCAGGGAGACAGACAGAGGGATCAGAAAGAAAAATGTACAGTTCAGAAACTGTTCTGGTAAAATGGATCACGTGTGCAGGTGGAACAAGGATTTGGGAGAACAGAATGTTATTGCAGGGATTTGTGGTTAATCAAAGCTATCGTGATATGATATACAGGAAACCACCACAGATTTAAGGCTGTATTCACAGAACTAATTTTCCTGACCTCTTTGTAAGATTATCTGGCTCTATGCAGACGTCTTAAAAAATCTTCGGTGCTGATCTTGCAAAAACTTTTGCACATACCTAACTTCGCACTTCTCATAAACAGTGCTGCTGAACACAAACTAGTTGCATGACTAGTGTTAAGCAGCTATCTAATGATTTGTAAGTCCATAATTTCTGTCCAAAAAAGATGATTTTCTACATTCTGTTTTAGACAACATAATATGAATGTGTACCAACAACCAGTTCTCTGTTAGTCTTCGGAAATTTAATAAGAAAACATCCACTTTCAGGTATTCTGTATTGCTAAGAATTTATACGAACCCTGCAACGGAAATCTAAGAGACACTTAAAACATGCTTTGGAAAACTACCAACTCTGTTGTATTTTATAAATTTTTGGCGTGACTTCTGTAGGTATCTATGAATTTTTATAGTTTAATTATAGATGCTACAGCATTTTCTCTTCCTTTGATTAACACTGGGCTTACATCCCTCCTCTGTGGGATTTTGCAGGGATGCTGATCTACACTTCTGCTAGATTGTCATTTTACTCCATATCAACAGGCCACAATTTTACATGTGTCACTGCTTTTCAGTGATACAACCCACACTGTAAGTTTCAATGAGCTTTCAAATATACATAAACAAAAGGATAGAGATGTTTCTGCCCAAAATTTTATTACAACTTTTCTTAAAAATGGATCTCTCCAACTGGACAGGTCCTTCAAGGAAACAAAAATGTGCCTTTCGAAATAAAGATTTAGTGGTACAATATGTATTTCACGAGAACAATCTTTTATGTAAGTATGATTAGTGAAGGAAAATGCCAAGAAGAAGTTTTCTCCACCAACTCCCCATGAATAATGTTGCTACTTAGCTATACTGCATGATCTTTCCACTGGAGTTTCTCAGCTGATTTTGCCCTGCCTCACTAAAGCCCTCGCCTCACAGATTTGCCACAGGTAAGCTCCAGAAGGTAGAAGCAAACAGCTGGGAAGAAAGGAGCTAAGAAAAATGCAAGAGAGAGCGTGAGTGTCTTTAGAAAGCAATGGAACCTCTGGAATCTCCATCTTCTAACAAGCAGGTGAATCTGAACAGCAGAAGCTGCTCAGACAACAACAGATTTACTCAGTTTTCACTCTCTAATTTGGGACTGAGGAGGAAGGGAAGCGTATTTCACTGATCAAGAAGCAAAGAGTAACAAAACTGCTGCTTTTCACACCTATGAAACTGGCAGCTACACGGGACCTGAACTCCATGACCAAACTCTCATAAACAGTGACACAAAGAAATACTTGTTTCCAGAAATGAAAACAGAGTAGCCTACAGCAACTTGTCAAACAAAATATTTAGGAATATGTAGAAATAATCCCTGTCCTGGATCCATCTAATGCACATACCCGTGATGATGCACATGTAAATTGTACTTGTTTGTTCTTATTCAGGTGTTAAAAATGACAGCTGGCCTCTCATATTCTTCCACTCATCTGCTTCTACTTTATTCACCTGTTCAGAACATCTCTTTATAAGACATTTGTTATCCAGTTCTTCCAAACGAAGATCCTTACCCAACTGCTACTGAAATCAGTGGCAAATGTCCCACTGAATGAGAGTTGGGATGAGCCGTTCCATAATAGGGCAGAAGAGACAGTAAAATACACTTATCCAAAATATCTGTGTATTTTACCAAGTTTACAGGTGAAGGAGCACCATTTTTAAAAAGTATAAATAATATACCAAGTAATTTCAAAGTTATAATTTGACTTGTATAATTCAAATTGATACTAACTCCTATAAATAAACTTGCAGCTTTCACAAGTTCAAGACAAAAAAGAAATCACCAGAAGAGAAAATTACAAGCCACATGGGAGGGGAAAAAAGTGTTTTCTAATCACTGGCCCAATGAAAGACATGTTAGTCACCATGCAGGAGGGGAAGGGATATCCATCTGCATTAAATTCGTGGGGTTTTTTTCTCTGTCCTTATTTAATTACAGGCTATCAACCTAATATCTGGCCAGTAAACAGGATGATAATGATTATTCATCAGACTCTAAAGCCTCTCACACGGATATCATGCTGTTAGAGAATGTATCTTATTTCACACCTGGTTAATACAAAGAATATGACCAGTAAAGGCTTATCCCAGCATCCTCTAAAGTCTCAAGTACTTTTTTCCACTATTTGCAATAATCATCAAACTGGCTTTTTAGTGGAAAAATTCTCTAGTGACTTACACCTTGAAATTCACATTAAATGCATGATAATAATATTATTGTCAATAGTAGCAGTATTAGAAATCATATAATAATAAAATAATAAATAAATGAAAGCATATTTGTTCAAAATTTGATCCTATATATCTAAAGACTGGTAAGGAAACACCCTTCCATTTAAAATTGAACATGCTGTAAGATTGCTGCCACGCTGAATAAAAAAAGATGTTGCTGAAGTAACGCTAATTTATTGCTTAAATGTATGCTTACTTATCCACAATGGCATGATGATACACAAGCAGAAGCACAGAATATAAAGGGTCTGATTCAACTGTTGCATAATACAAGTGAAGGAAGGTGGTATAAAGTATTAAAGGAGATAAAAAACTGTAACCTGCAAGCAGCAACTCTAGTCATTGCAGAAGACTAGTGCTACAAACTGTCTTCTAGTTTGTAGCAGACGAGGGCTACAAACTGGACATGTATTTGCCTCCTGATTAAAGGCTGTATACTTTGAAATGGTCTGCTTTTGGTCTGTGGGAAGGAAACAGGAGAAGGAGTCAGTCTTCATCTTAAATATTATCTCAGACAGGAAACTTAGCCTTTACAGAAGAGTTAAGGAACCTCTCATCAAAGCTTAGCTGAAGATATAAAATAAATAAATAAAAAGTCATTCCTTTGCTAGGAACTCTGTGAAAGGGCACCGAGCTCTTGCAGCAAGGCCTCTGCTTTCTTTGTTCTTAAAAGGGCTAAAACTGTCCTGGTCAGTCCCCAGGGACAGGGATGTGTTGGATGCAGTCTCACATAGTTTTAAACTGTTAAAATGACATTTTGTTCCTACAAGCAGATGCCAGATTGCCAAATGTGTTCCTGCTGTGCTTCCTCATTACAGGAGAGGGGTCACGCTCATCCTCCTCTGATTTAGACACACAAGTCCTTGCCCTTAAGGTCAGAGGAAAAATAAGAGGGTCCAGTCAGCTCCTTGCCTTGCCTTCCATGATGCTGGCCCCCATAGCACAGCTGGAGATCAAAACGAAAGTATATTTGCACCCTTCCGGGAGATGCAGCTTACACCATTATAAAAACCCTTTGCTGCTTTTCCAACACCGTGAACAGAATAAACTATACCACCAAACTGCTTTTGCTCTTCTTGTCAGCACTGCTTTGCTAAGCGGCGGTAGGATGCTTTGCTAGGATTATGCACTCAAATGAAAGTTCACCTCCTAACAGAGTCCTAGCACTCTCCCACCAACTATGTTTTCTTCTGATGGACTAACCATCAAATATATATCACAGTATAAGGAAATGTCATCTAAAATCACACGCTCTCCAGCCAGACTCAGGCTTTGTACTGTCGTAATGGAACAGCTGTCTGGGAAAGGATCAACCTCTAGAAGCAGAGGTAACTCGCAGCAATTACCTCTGAATTACTCCAACTCTCAGCAAACAACTAGTGCTTGAATTCTGAAGATCAGCAATCACCATTGTAAAAGAAACTTCATTGCTTACATTTAGTGCATAATGAATAAAGCACTCAAATGACAAATTCTAGGCAATCTTCCTCCAACACAGATTTCTTAGTTATTTAACTAGACATGATCCCCAGGTTTTCACCAGTGGCATTTACTAAGATAACCCTTTAGTTCTCTGTAGTGTCTTTATATTAAACATTCCTAGTTTGTAAAACATACCTAAAGATCTCAAAGAATTTTCACTCCAGTCCACATTTTTTCCCTAATATACTGATCAGCTGAAAACATATTAGAGAAGATAATTCTCTGGATTAAATATTTAAAAATAAGTAACCAAGACGTTTTCAAGAATCATTGGTAAGAGAAGAACAAAACTTGAAAGTGAGGCAATGCAAACATCTGTAGTAACCCAATAGTCAAGTTGAATATAGAAATCCTGAGAAAAAGCTCAAAATCAAAGTTCCCAGGAGATCATGACCATTGCCTCCCATGATTTGTCAAAATAATAAGTCTTTAACGGAATTATCACAGAAGACATTAATTTGCCCCACTGGTTCACAGAACCAGAGCATTAAACACAGCAATGACACTGGCGAGTCGCCAGCCTGTGTAGTCTGCTCTTCCAAATGGCAGCAGTGATGAATCACTGTATGCTCAGAGACAGATTATGCCTTGCATCAGAATATACTGAAGAAATTCGACCACAGGTTCTTGGGAGCAAGTTGGTCTTTCTATTTCTAATATCTTAAAAACTCTCTTCATAGAGTTCACTCAGGCACCTCAATGCTGTGGGTGTCCATACTTCAGTTTAAATTTTCTCTAAAGAATTACAAAGAAATAATAGATATCATCGGGAATTTTTATAATTTTTCTTAGGAAAAAAACTTTGCTGGCCCTTACAGAGATAACATTAGCACAGTCACCACGGTAAGCTCAAGATCTCCTCCAGCCTCTGTCAAGTGCATCCTCAGAGGATAGCTTCCATGGCCTCTACCAAATGGGTGCTTTGTTCTGCAGTGGAGGCTCCGTGTACCTCACACACAGCTGTAAGCTGTGCAGGGACTCTGCGATTGCAAGCCTATTAAGATGACTGAGAAATAACTTCTTCCCTATTTATTCACCTTGTGTATTCACTCAAAGATACAGAGCAAGAGATTAAAACAACACAAGTGTGCATGCAGAAAGTGCTAAACTAGACCTTAATCCTTTGCATTCTTTGCTAAGCTACAGTGCCTATGCTAAACCTTCTGTGAAGATGCAAACTATTCTACTGTAGTATGCTCCTAGTGTTCCTTTGGGATGTTCTTGATTCATCTTCTTTCCTAGGACAGTATCTTCAATATTTTTTGTGTTTTCTTTCTCACAGACTCCAGTTTAAGCATGACAAGCCTTGCTAGCTTAGTTAGACACAGATCCCCAATCACCTAGGCATACTTTATGATGTGATCTTTTCATTGCCATGCTTTCTTCTCCCCAGCCTTTCCTAATTTAACTCTATAAAGCTGAACAGGATAACTTCACCTAGGTAAAGTGAGGTGCATATGATATTTACCAAAAAAGCAGCAAAACCCCAAACCTTCAGACATTTTCATTTCCTCACTAGTAAATGGAATTTAAAAGGTCACTAGCTGAAAACATTTTTTTAAGACTCCAGATAAAATGACGAGACTCTGCCAGGTAAAAAGACAGGAGCCTACATAATTCCTGTATCCTCACACCTTAATTTTTAAAAGGATAAATCAAGAAGAACCAAGAGGGTTCAGAAAAGCAATCCTCATCTGAAGAAGGAGCTGAAAGGGGACAACTTTTTAGGAACAAGCAGAAAGAATGATTTCCCAGATACAAAAGGAGTCATGTTATCTCTTCCACCCTTTAAAGAACAGAGAGAGGAAAGGAAGCTTTCAGTATTCTTGGGAGGTCTGGCAGATTTACATCTCTGGCTTAGATGAGATTTTAGCTTCCCAGTAACACACTGATATTGGATAGACTACAACCACACAGAACTATTTTGCTTCCTGCAATATTAAATGGCATGTGAGAATGGAAAGTAATCATAACGGCAGAAGTTAGTTGCCTAAAAGATTCACACCAGATGACCACATTTAAATGTACTCCAGCTTGTTTCTTTTCATGTTTGGAGGGAATACGTATGGCACAAGCTAGAAACACAGTGTAATTAAATACAAATATATTTTAGCCACTAAAAACAGATATTCCTTATATTTCTCATCATCCTCTACATTGTTTCTCAGTCATTTCTCTGATTCTAAATATACTGCTTGGTGACTACAAAACCTTGTGATGTTGTGGGTATATTTCTGTAATAATAAGAAATCCAGCCTTCACAGATAGGATATGCTGAATCTGGCCTATATGGAAAGAACAAGGAAATAGAGCAGAAGTAAATTAAAACACATGTATTTTATAACATCTGAAGATGTTCAGAAAGCAAATATAGACGTTATTTTGCTCTATACAGACTGGGTACATCAGTTTAATAACCTGAAACTACTTGGCAGAATTCACCCAAGGGGCTGAAGATAGCTTCAAATGATTGTCACTGTAAATGCCGCTCTTCGAGCAGGTGTGTAGTAGAGCTAAGTATTACCCACGGATTAATAAACTGTAGGATGTGTGAAGACAGCAGTTTACAGTAACGCTGGTAGATCAAATTGATGTTTATGTTTTGCCTCACAAACAGAAAGTGATGCCACAAAGTTTTATTTCGTGATTTGCATCCAGTCAGATGCTACCTTGAAATTTCTAGTAAGAAACTTGAAACCAACCACGGTTAAGGGATCTTGCATGTTTCCACCATTTCAGATATGTTTCTTAAATATTTTTTTTTTCCAGTCACACTGGACAAAGTACTCTGATATTCTTGTGCAACAAAAATAACCTGTTTAAACATAACAAATTGCAAAGAGAGAAATCTAATTTAACTGTGTCTATGTTAGAACTCTTTTAAAACATCCTTATGCAGAGTAAACAAGGCCTTGTAGAATATACATATTCTGATTTATTTCTATTTCTATTATAATACCTCATTAGTCCAATATATGCCTGAGCTAGTACTATTGGAAACCAACAGAAAAACTTCCATTATGTAAATGGTTCTTGTATGCTGTTTTTTCCTAGGTCACTGCCTGATACTATTAATACAGAAGTACACATTTTCTTCATATCTTTCACCAAACTCTTAACTGGAAGGAATAAGTAGATATACATACTAAAAGAGAACGTTCATCCTCTCTTTAAGAACTCATGCCTATACTTAGTCACCTAAAGAAATGGTAGACTTCAACAAGCTCCCAAAGACCGTTTTTAAGCTCTGAGTATCTTCAAACTTGATTTGGCAGTGTCTTAGAAAACAAAAGAATCAGTACAACCACAAAAGTTGTTTCCATTTATTTTCTCCTTTTTTTCCAAAACAGCTTCCACGTTGATAGCCCTTTTCCTACTCAGTCCTTGCATCTGTATTAAGAATTATGGGAACAGATAAGACTATTGACTTCATTTGAGTGTACCGTAAGGCTTCTGTGTTTAATTTATTTTGATAATTTTGACAAGACACAAGATACCACATGAGTAGATTCATGGAACCATAACGTAACTCCCGGAGATTATCACTGTAAATGTACATGAATTTTAAATGCTGTACAATACTACCACCAATGTAATGAAGCCAAGGAATGAGATTGGACTTTTTTATTATTTATATGAACTCTCACTATTTTATGCACAAGTGATTAATTCCATCAGCGAACCAGGGACATATACGACAGCTTAATCAAAATCTGCTCATATCGGGGGAAGAGGTTGAATCAGCTGCATTCTCCTTGATATCCTATGCCTTTGGCTCAAAAAGTATCTTGCAGAAGACAGAAAAGATAAAAAAAGTTACAAAAGATAAAATTATGCTTGCTGTGTTCTCATCCTTTTCCCCAGGTATTTCTGTAGTAGTTAAGACAGAAAAGTGGGCTAACTGGATTTTTGCTCTCACCTAATACAGTTGATCTTATATTTCACATGGGAGGTGGCACAAGCAGTCAGCACAAGTTAAAACAAGTGGGGACACTTTTCACAGGTTTTCTATGACAGTCCTAGAAAATGGGTCTTGTGGCATTATCACCTTCCTGCTTCTTTGAGTTAAATAGCCCCTGTTTACCTACACCTCCAGCAGCTTAGACATGCATGAGGGCAGAAAACTCTTCCTCTTTCTGAACTTCGGTCCCCTTGATGTTCTGAGCAAACAGCCTACATGGATTCTCCGCACCACATCTGCCCTTTCCTCTCTTCAGCACACTGCGGAAGAGACCACTTACAGTACTACGCTAAAGAACAGGGCACCCAGCTTTTTAGAGTGGAGAAACAACAGCACAGAAAACATGATTTGGACAAAGCAAGTTCTCATCAACCTGTTACTACAGAGTCAGTGTAACTGCTCAAGAGTTTCCAATTCCCGCCTTATTCTGAGCCCTTAGACAACAGCAGAACTCTATTGCTCCGCATTCTTTGCTGAAGCACATACAGCAGTCTTGTTTCTTTAGCAAGGCTACTTCTAGACACTCTGTACAAGGACACGCCATTCCAGCAACTTGATGTGTCAAGTTGTCTGAACGTTGTCACCTTCGTTATATGAATACGAATGTTATACTGACAATACCAGGTTAACATCCTGCCACCTTTATTGAGGTCCTTTAATAATTTTTTACTAATTGTTGATATAGGGGACAAGGTATTACTACATCATTTACAATATAACCTATGTAAGGAAACCACAGCATGTCTTAGGCATTTTGTAATTACATTAGTAATCAATGAAGATGAGTATTTCCTTGTCTGGGGCATCAGATAACGAATTAGAAGACTTGGGTTCCACATCCTGGTCTGACATTGACTTCTAGGGAGGACTTGGAAGAGTCATTTCGACTCTTGGTGCTTTTTGTTAAATGGGGTGATGTTCATTTCTTTAGGATTGCACGGATGGGTACAACAAAGCCTCAGCTATAATTACAATGTAGGCCATATACACATCAAAGATGAAAGAGAGTTTCTTAGCCCAAGCCTATTGACATCCAGCACACAACCTTCCAAGAAACATCCCCAAATCCACTAATTAGCCTGAAAAGACATATGCTTCATTTGGGGCCAAAAAGACTCTTTCTGTGTGCATGTGTGAATAAGGTTGAGTCATAACAGCAGTTTTAATTTTCCAGGGCTTGGAACATTTTTTAGCTTTCCATAGTTTGAAAATAGTTTTACTGTTGTTTCTGCAATCACAAAATGACCTGAGGTACACTTTATCTTTAAAATACTGATCTCCATAAAAAGAAATTTTTGTCTCAGTTGACTTCATAGTCTGCTGATGACCCTTGTGGGTGTTAATATGATGAAATATAGTAACAGTTCTAGATTTTCCATCATCTGATTTCTTTTACCTCTGTATCATTCACTACACTTTCTCCAGTTGACGCAACAAAGAGAGCCTAGAGACAACATTGCTTCTGATTCGTCAGTCTGAGTCATCTCACGCAGTTTCAGGCTTTCCCCTGAACAATGTAAGGGCCCTATGGGAAAAATAGTATGAAACCAGGTAATTTAAAACAGTATAAGAATGTATATATAGAGACTCAAGGAGGCAAGATTAATCCTGACATTTCCTAGCTCTTGTATGCTAGAATGACCAAAAAAACATTCTTCTAACTCTGCTTTTTTGGGTTTAGTAAGGATGTTCAACCCCTTGATAGCAGGTGATGGAGAATGCAACTGAAGATAGACAGCTTATGAACAGCTGTAAAAGCTGAATGTCAGCTCCTCGTCAGCTCTGTCCCTCAATTCTGCAGTGATCTGAGTCCAGACAACCTAAAGTTCTCTGGTTTAACTCTCCTATGAAATGGCTATCATTGCATTTACCTGCTGTGGAGAGATCCTACATTCTCTGTGGAATCAGATTCAGGGCTGCTTAGCTATTGACTGGAAAACATTTGAAACTCTCCATGTATAGTGCTATTTAAGGACAATTGGCTATTAGAACTGTGTAAGGGCACACCGGACAGGATGCTTGTTTGTCTTTTATGCTTTGCCAGTGACTTCCGTTCTTTCTTTGTCACTCCTCAGCGGTGCGGCTTTTTCTGATGAGGGCAAAGCCATAATACACTAGAGAATCCAGAGACACTCAATAACGATGCACTCCATAAGACAAAAAAGATAACTCTTTTCATATTAGAATTAAATGAAATATCCACGTTGCCTGGCAGGGTAAGGAAAATAGGAAAAGCAAAGAAATTACATCCCTAATAGGTGTAGGATAAAGAGGGGAATTACAGATATACTTGAATTTTAGATTTCTGCTCATCATGCCAGTGTATACACAAGCCACCGTGGTTATTAACTGGTGTCTTTTTATGGAACTGATGTATAAAGTCTGTGCCTTAGTTTCTATATCCATAAAACATTTTGCTTTTTGTTGGACTAAATTAAAAATGGTTTATCAAGTAAGGATCTCTTCTGGGGGAGATGCTTATCTTCCCCAGGTAAAACCTTACTTTACAAGGCTCTGTTTCAGCTCTGGAGCCTTGGTAAGTCACTTATGGGAGTGATACACAACTTGGAAGCCTTCAATGAATTCAGTGGGGCTGACTATGAGTCCATATTGTTGGGACAGTAGTAGTTACTTGGTCACCTGCTGTGTTTAGACTGTACCCTCTTCAAGGGCTCTGTATCTGTACAGTGCCTCTAGCTGACTGTCCAACTAAACTGCTTCTCACAGCAAGACCTCTTACTAATACAACAGGGATTATAGTAATGCTACATTAATGCTGTTATAGTAAGGCTCTATACTAGTTTAAGACAGAAATTTCTATATCCATTACTCAGTCCTTACTTACTTTCATATTGCAAGATTTCTGTTGCCTTGTTGGAATATTTGGAGATTCAGAATGGTGAGAAGAAAAAATTCCTGTCTATCTGAACCTTGAAGGGAGCTGTCTGTACCTAACAGCTCGGCAGTTTCAGAAGTTGAACAAATAATAAAATCCTTTGGAGCAGGTCCTAAGTTCAGGAGATGCCTTTGTGCTAAGCAAGGAAGTTATTTGCTCCAGAAAAGTTTAATTATTGATAAGAATGATAGTAGTATCCTAAAGCTAACTGTTTAAGGGTAAACTCTGATTCATGTGAGGTATATGCATTGAGTGAAATGAAAAGAAAATTGCATAAATATTTATGTTAGTTAATTGTGTTTATGTTAAAAGATACAGTGTTTGTTTAATGTCTTTGCAAAATCTGTAAACTTGGCTTCTGGATAAAGGCCTTCACAATCCTGTTTAGGGTTACAGCCACGCGTTCCTGTCACTCACTTGTAGCACTCCTGCAGCAAACCCAGGCCTCTTTTCTCCTCAGGTACCTAGCAAAGTTGTACTGACTATTCCTCAGACAGCCACTGAAACATTTAATGCACTGATACTTGACAATACAAACACGGGGGCAGCTTTCCTTCGCTGTGTCTTAGAGCAAGATTTTGGAGTTTGAACTTGAGGGTCTTTTATTCTGCCTTTATTTCTGTATCTCCCCAAAGACCTTTTTCTATTTAAAATAAACAAAGACCTTAAACAGAATTGTTATTTTTCTGTGATTCACGAGCTATTTCCTTGGGCTTAACTTTGACATAAAAAGTCCAGTTCTAACACTCTTGCTGAAGCACATTTTACCTTAGCGCTAGAGAGAATTGAGTAACGCTTTGCCAGTTTGTACCATCCGAGTCTGGCCTTTAGTGTGTGGCACAGAAACTGTTCAGACACCATTAAAACCCATGCACTCTTTGAATTGTTCACTGCCAAGTTCTGCTGAAAAGCTGGGTTTAAAGAGAGCTGGCTCAGACCCATTCCCTGCAGTTGGTACCACAAACGACAAACAAAGCTTCCCCTCAGGCATCTAGAGATATCTAGCCCTGAATAGATTTTACTCGTATCTTCAGAATAATCACTTCCTTGTTAGCTTAGAACTTCACTATGTGCAGTTCTCATGAGACTCAGAACTGCATTAGTAAAAATATTTCATAAGATCAGCTGTTCTCGTAGGATAGCCTCAGCCTGGACCTTCCACTTCAGCTTCTGTTTCTTGATAATATCAACCATTAAAATATCACAAATCTCTGCTTCAGTGCAGCTAAAGGTATTTTACCATTCTCCGGAATGTCCTGCTTTGCCATCAGAAATGTCACAGTAGAAGTGTCTATCTGCAAAGCAAAGAGTGAAAGCTGGGCCAGCACTGGATAGACTTTGGTTTTAAGAGAAAAATGTCTGTGTCTGCCTGCAGTGAGAGCTCATTATTTACTGAGTTCTACAGCAGAACAGGTTTCTGCTCAGTATTTGACCGCAGCAGAGCATCTAAGCATGCGTTTAGCATTGAGCAGTCAGTTCAGTGCTATACTAAACATGCTCTTACGAATTCTGATGGACTACAGCCTTTTTCCACGTGCACAAATCTTACTAACATCAAGTAAATTTTGTGTGAATAACTGCCACTAACTACACACTCCCGTCTCACAGCTGGTATCAAGGAGAATTTGATCTGAACATGTAAGCTAAAATACTTTCTGTATTAGAAGTCCCTATTATTTTTCTGTCTATTTTTTCACAAGAGTTTAAATGTGAGAACATGCTGACATTGTTGAGGCTTGTCCTTAGCATGCAAGATAAATTTCAAATTCATTCTATCAGTTGTTTTCAATAAGAAATGTAAACAAGTAGGATCATTTTGCAATGTCCTCGAACAGGACCTGCTGTTAACAGTGATAGGGTGCCAAGTGTTTACATTGTTGGTAAATCACAAGTATTTTCTCACCAGGTTTTGCCATTTTCAGAGAGACCTATTATTGATTATGAAAGCTGATTTAAATTGGACTTTAGTGTCACTGACATTTAAACTTATTTTTACCCATGACAGAACAGCTGAAAAAAACAGTACTGAGAGGCTCAGATCTGTTGGCATCTGGATTGACCAGATTGTGTTAAGTTTAGAGCTACAAAGTTATTAATACCAACACTGATGCAAAGAACCAGGAAGGGGAGACTGTCTCTCAGTTCAATGCTCGAGCACCAGGAATTTAAGTTCACACATTCTGAAGTGTTTTAGAAAGTCAATTAAGACAACAGGTGTCACAGTGTTTTAATGCTTGAAGATGCTTTTTAGTTTCAGGTTTCTAAGCACATTCACCTGAATAAATTTTTAGAAGTGTTTCAGTATGTCCCATCAGCTTCCACATACATCTGAAAATCCCTTTATATATATGCTAAAGATTGATCACTGGTGATTTGGCTAAATAAACACTACTTTATTTCCTGGGAGTAAAGATCCATGATACGATACTAAGAGATGCTGTGAAATGTGGAAGACATTTCCAACATCTTTTGCGAGCAGATGCAAGGCCATTTCTGCACTGAGTAGAAACCAGGTTGTCACAGATGGTGTTTGCCGAACCTCAGGTTCCTCAGTCCTGCTGAGAGGCAGAAATCATTGGTTCTAACCAAATGCCACACAAATGCAGGTACAGGGCTCATGTTCAGCCCATAGTACAGAGATTGTTTGCGAACCTGCACTGGCATCTGAGGACCAGGTAAGAAAGCCAAGAAGCATGTTAAAAAAACAAACATGGGTCACAGCATACACACGACAGAACAGAGCCACCTCTCCACGCTATACATACATCTTTGAGAAAAGGTGGCAATCCCCAAGTTCAGACTAGTCCTTTGAATGTAACCACCCAGGTCAGCTTTCTTCTCATTCAGTGCTCATGGAGAGGTGCTTCATTACAGAAAGCTTCCTATCAAGTCTTGGGTGCTTTTGAGCCCACAGCTTGCACACAGGGGCAAATTCTATACATTACTCATGACAGGCCCAGTGCATGCCATCACACACCGTTTGAATGCCTTCTCAAAGGTCTAGGTAGTTCCAAAACACATGCTTCCAGCCGTCACGTAAAAACAGGGCTGCCCAGAACACTCTGATGTTTTTGTGCCAGATCATGAATTTAGAGAACTGACTGCATGCACGTGCTATAAGCACACAATGTAATCCCCTGTCTTTAAGGTTCACAGTCCCTGTCAGCATCACACCTAGAAATGGTTTCTTGGGAAAGCTAAGGCTTACTTTGGCTAATACAAAAAAATCTAGCATGCTGATTTCAAAAAGGCATGTCTTGGATGGTTGTCTCTAAAAGGATGCTTAATAAGGCAGATGTTTTTCATCCACTGCCGAATTCACAGTAAATACACACTCACTGTCCACATGTTCTCTGTAAGCTTAATCATTTACATGCAGACCTAAAGAGGGGTGCTACAGCCTAAGCGAGTCAAATTCCATCTTGTTGACACAACCCACTTCAGCTGTTACTAAGGCAAAAATGTTACTATGCTATAATTAATCTGGCCTGAGACTTAAGAATGTCATTAAAGAAGGTTGCCGTTGCATTAATCTATGGTAGAACACAAAAAGCAGAGCAAAATTAAAATCAAATGCAGTGCTAGCTTCCAAACATGAAAAACAGTCTTACAAACATCAATAACATTAATATTGGTATACTATAAAGCCTAAACAAACGTGTTAAGAGAAGAACTTGGCTTTCTGCGCTCTGTACAAAATACTGGTGGCGCTAGGAGAAAACTCCTGGCAAAGTTAATTATGGATCATCATAATGGTGCTTTAGTAAGACAGAGTACTTCAGTAAGATAAAGTACTTCAAAATTAAAAGATAAATGCTAAATGCCTGCATAAAACCAGATTGATTGTCAGAACAAAATGCATATGCAGCACTTTTGCCAAACCTCTTCATGTAAAGTGATAAGAGACTTTTCAAATGGCTTTTTGTCTATTTGATGTGAAAATAGGATGTAGGAAAAACACTTGCAAAGTTCAGGGGTTTTGAAGTGTCTTGCACGTCAGGACTGAACTCCCCATCTGTCTGTGAGAACAGCATTGCAGCTGCCTTAGAAGAAAACTCATGTTTTGGTGCAATGGAAAGGATTTGCGATAAAACAAAAGAAATTAAATTCTCATTTATGATGAATCAATTCCTTACTGTAGAGGGAAAAAAACAACAGAAACCAGCTCCCTCCACTTCTCTAGTTATCATCTTACATTTATTATCTTAAAAAAATACTCATGGAAGATAAATTTTTTCTCCTCTTTTTCAGAGGCCTGAAAAAGCAGAAGCACTAGTGGAGTGCAAGACGCCGTGCCTCAGTTTAATCTCCTCTCCCTTCAGCATACACACATGCGCTGGACAAATTGCTCTGGCATAAATGCAGGGGAAATCTTCAGCAAAATGACGTGAGGAAAATTTGGTATTGGGGAAACCTCTGGATGTCTTTAGGAAGTGGAATTAAAAGGATGTGGTTTTCAGTAATGCTCAGAATTGGCAACTAAGGCCCAGACCTTTGAGAGAATTCAACTCCATTTTTGCCATCAAAACACAGAGGCCGGATGTTCAGAACTGTTCAGCGGCATGCGAAGCACTGAGCTTTCTCCATCTGGCCAGATGCACCACTATCTGAGCATGGAGAAACAGAAGATGTGGACTCCTCTTTTATGGGAAATATTTGCTACCATGGCTGCATCTCACAGGACCCATCATTATCATGGTTATTACTGAACACAAAGTTTTTATGAACTGAATTACTTCCTCCGGTTCTCAAAAAAGTCACCTCACACATCTAAATAGTTTACAGAAAAAAATAACTTGACAAATGATCAAGGGACACAACTGTTTTAAAAACCACTCTCATAGAACAGAAAATAGGATTGGGAAGGCCTAGAAGCATGGACTCCAAGTACGGTTCAGTTTCAACAAGACTTGCTACTTCAGGTCCAGCTTCATGCCGCCACAGTGATGCAGCTCCTGGCCAGCGTGGACAGACAGAGCAATCAGCCTGCGAATGTTCCCACAGATGTGCTCAGAATCTGCAGACCCTGGGCTCCAGCCACAGGGAGAACAGTCAGAACTGATCTGTATTGCTGATAGCTTGCTTTAGGGTGCTTGTGTTTAATCAAGAGGAGCAAGCTAGCTATCAACTAACTGCATTAAAGAAGCATGAGAAGACCTGAGTTGAAGGATATAAAGAAAAAAAAAATCAAAAATATGCTAAGCAAAATAGGAAAAGGTGATGATAAAAGACTTTGCTAATCATAAACTAAGAAGCCAGGGAAGGGATGAGTCCCTGACAAAAGATCTGATAACTATTGAAATTCAGGGCAAAGCTCTTGGAAAGAGATATAAGAAACCCCAGAAATGAACATTTGCCAAATAAAGAAATTCACGCTGTCCAAGAATGGAGCTCTGGTACAGTATCTCCTAAACAGAATTCCAAACACTATAAGAAAAAAGGTCAGAATACAGACAGAGTTCACCAACATTAATCCAAACACGTCAACAACATTGCAGCAACCATCTCAAACTAACGCAATGCCTGGCAGTAGGAAAAAAGAGAGAAGAAAGTCAGTGGAGGAAAAAAGATAGAAGAAATTCAGTGTATGACATCACTTGGGAAACGGTTCTCAGCAGCAGTAGAGGGTGAGCTACCCAGGTAGACAGGAGAAAAGCAAAATTGCTTTTTTGGAGTAATGAACAACATTGTCAATGACTGAGACATCAACCCAGAAGCACACAAATCACTACTTCCATCTAACTGGATATTAGAGATTACACCTACGTTTCATCAGAAAAGAAACAATGCAAGTATAAATAAATACAAATAAAAGGATATAAAAATAAATAAGGTGACATACATTTTTAGATATAATACAAGTAAGGATAAATAAGTAAAAACCAACGCATAAATTTGTGCACATTCAGTCTTCTTTTTGGGAGGTATCATACCTTTTTCATGTGATTTTGGTTATCTTCAGTACCAGAAATGAGACACTTGAAAATACACTGTAAATTTAAAAGGCCTAAAATATAGTTATACTTTAACTCACGGGGCAAGAAGGCAATAGAGGTGCGAGACCAGTCATACCCTCGTGTAGGGCTGGTGGAAAATGTTGCAAAATAACTAACTGCCTAAACAGAGCACTAGGAAGATCAAACAATGATCTTGATACGGTCCTACATAAAACTGTAAGTAACAACAGTTTGATATTGCCTGTCATGGCACCATGAGATGCCAAAATCACCATGGACTGCCAACCCACAGATAAGAGGGAAAACACAGAAACAGTCCATGTGATTTGGGATTCTGAGATACTCTACCATCTTACCACGTGTAAATGCTGTTCTACTTCCCTATGGCCGGAAACTGGCTACAAATGGAGATGTTAACCTAAGAGATGGCCCACATGAATCTATTGGCCCGGAAGACCAACTACAATGGGGGAAAAGCTTACACAGATGCCGGAAAAGAGAAGATTAAAAGGGGCACCAAGCATGGTGCCCCCAGCGTTCTGCCTCGTGGCTTCAGGCAAGAAGCAGACTCTGAAGGTTGAGATAACAGGGCATGAGGACACGAAACAACCAGATCAACAAGACTTACAGCCTGGTAGCGCTGATGTTCCAAATGAGCTCTTGTCTGAAGAATTGCTCAGGGCATCGCAAACACTAAATGAACACTCTTAGTGAAGCGTAAGTATTTTGAATTCTATCTTGTATTCTTATTAGCACTTATATTTGGCATTGAATGTGGTACTGGACCCAGGGCCATTAAGGCTGGGTTTTCCATGCATAAAATGCAGGCAGGATGCACAGTCAAAAGCAACAAGATGCATAATAAAGTAGACCTCTTGAAAATATATTCACAGAATCACAGAATCACAGAATAGTAGGGGTTGGAAGGGACCTCTGTGGGTCATCTAGTCCAACCCCCCCGCTGAAGCAGGGTCACCTACAGCAGGCTGCACAGGACCTTGTCCAGGCGGGTCTTGA
>Ga0065711_1001658_pt1 | contig 70617 bp, 42 predicted proteins | sample Hoacrofraction12_FD_59098 | JGI IMG/M metagenome (GOLD analysis project Ga0065711, IMG submission 59098) | Hoatzin crop microbial communities from Cojedes, Venezuela - Epithelial fraction 12 v2 (version 2) | ecosystem: Host-associated > Birds > Digestive system > Esophagus > Crop | place... | reverse complement strand
GCTTATCTTGTTCTTTAATGAAATGTTTTGCATGGGAAGCAACTAGGCATCAGCTACTCATTCTGAAAATATTTCTGGAGTTGTAAACAACTCACATATGCAAGTCTTCTGCAAATGAATCTGTGAGAAATGAGCAGAGCATGTCCTTTTTTGAAAGAATGTGGACTTTTTCTAAATGGGAACTATCAGACCTCAAGCTGTAAACCCTTAAAACTCCTTCACTTTAGAAAGTGTTGGATATTGCCACCCCTAAGGAATGGAAGTTGAAAAAAATGTGCTACTCTGCTCTACATATCTAATATTTTGTATCATCATGGTGAGTGTGAAAGACCTGGAACATCATCTGGAGCTGAGGAAAATCAGCAGTATGTACAGCACAGTTTAGCCTGTTCTCATAACTGCCACGCACATGCAAGGTAGAATGGTGTTTCCTGAAACACCATTTTCAAAACTGGAAGGTAGGCTCAAGGTAATATTAGCTGTGTATAATGAATAATATCTTGTGTTATATATTAGCTAATGCAGAGGGTTTTTTTATATAGCTCAAATGCAGTGGCTTTTTGTGATGCTATTACTCCTGTTAAGCCCAAAACTAGAATTCAACAGTTTGTTTCTAGCTTCTTTTTTTATTAATATTTTAAAATAGATAGCTCAATTCTAGACTATAAGAGCAATAGTTTTTGTTTTTGAAAGACAGGCCCCACATTTACTTTAAAATTTATTTTGCAGCTTGGTTTAACTGGGATGAGCTGTGAAGTCAATTTCTTCCTGTTGCAATGAATATTTTAGTGCCTGAGAGAACAGTTTTCTTTGAACACTCATTTTCTTTGAAGGAAGAGAGAATGATGAGAGTGAATATATGTTAAAGTTTCGTAATTTTAGTGTTGAATGAGAACTGAGTGTCTGCTTGCTTTATAGATTTTTTCCAAACACATTTTTATACTAATTGTTTTTTTTTTTGCCCACTCACTGTCTTTCGGAAGTGATGTCATATACGTGGAGTTTTTTTATATTTTTTGGAAGATGAACATCAATTTCTACTTTATATAAGATGTAGACCATTTTTAGTTGCTAACTAAAGCAAAGCATTTATTTTCATTTCTGTCCAGCAATGACCTCTGACTGGGATAAACTGCATGACTCCAAGGCAAGCCTTAAGCCTACTTTTTCCAAGACCTTGAAGGAAAGTGTTGTGAAGCAGAATTAATACAAGTCTCAAGCTATAAGGACAGAGGGAAAGCAGTGCTGTCTCATACTTCAAGTCAGAAAATCACGTGAGAAGAGGAGGACATGATGGAATCCAAAGCCATTGGGAGTAAAAGTCATTCCAGTCCTTGATAAACCTCTGGGAAGCTAATGAAGGTGAATTTGAGTTCCAGCAGGTCATTAAGTCCTGGCTCCGGATTATAGCTCTGCCTCTATAGTCTACCTATATACCCTGCTAGTCGGAGTTTTCAGACTTTTTTTTTTTAATTTTCAGGTGTTTAGATTTCTCTTTTCCTGCTTGACTTTTAAATTGACAATAAAAAAAGCAGCATATNCNNANNNTNTTTGCATGTGCAGGTAAATGTGTAGCTGTGAGCATACACCAGATTATGTCCAGAGAGATGCCCTCGCTTTGCACAGAGAGTTGCCCTCGCTTTGTATATTGTGCCATTGATAGAATACAATTTTTTGTTAATCCTGAAAAGACCTAGAGAGCTGAAGACAGCAGAATGTATTTTTCAGTAAATAAAGATCTGTCAAATCTCTACTTACTAAGCAATTTGATCAATAATACTATGTGACCTCTGGACTTAACAGATGACCACAAAACCATGTCATGTAAAAAAAATTCCAAGAAAATTTATAATTTAAACTGAAGGTCATAGTACAGACATTTGCTTTTAGGTTTTCAGCACTTGAATAACTTCAAATGATGCCTAAAAAAGAATGAAATCATTCTTCACTGTTAATTTGCAGAACTTTTAAAAACTTATTCAGACACAATGGATTATTTGAATCAATATCTTAAACTTCTCTTCCACTTTGAACCTAATGCTCTTCATGTTGTGATCTAATTTTCATCAGATGTCTCACTACATTCTTAGTTTAATTGTATGTTAGTGATAATAGGTTATAAAGAGTGTGTAATGAGACTGAGAGCAAGAAATGGCAAGCAAGGTTTGTGAAGGCAAAAGAACAAGAATTGTTATCTACAGGAAAGAAATCAGTATTTCTTTTTTGTAAATGGTATTTATCAAGAGGTAATGTAAAAGAGGTGTGAAAATTACAAGTGTTTACAATACCTGTAGTTGCTTTACCTAACAAATTGAAACTTCAAAGAGATTGTCTTTCTATTTCGTCCTCCAGTAAAGGCCTCATTATCACTTACAAACATTTCAGAAGTGGTCGAAGTGGGCAAAATCAGGTCACATTCTGAATGAGCATAGAGGTTCAAAGTTTGTGATTCAAAAGCAAATTTAAATAGTAGATATAAGATTTCATTGTATTTTAAAACCTTATGTTTCTTTCAATTCCAGACTCAAAATAAACTCGAGAAACTTAAGAGGAAGGGTGTATATTCAAAAGAAATTAAATAAAATATACAGACAAGCCTTTGTTCACACGAAAGCCCTCCTGTTGTGGTAAGACAATGCAAATAAAATGATAAAATATTGCACAATGATACAATGGTTAGAAGAAAGGCAGGGCAGCTGTTTAAAGCTCCTATTCGAGGCTTGAAATACAAGTGTATTACCAAAGGAAAAGACTCTTAAAGGACCACACCAAAAAGATTCAGTGAGGCAACAAAAGACACATCCTTTATCCAAATGAAAGAAGTGCAAGAGAAAAAAAATTGAGATCTAGTGGAGTAAATTGCTATAGCATAAAAGCGAATTATAAGATGTCAGTGTATTTTTAAATACGTTGAATGCAGGAAGCCTGGCAGAAGTCTGAGGTATAAAACAGATGTTAAGGTCATCCATGGTGGAAAAGACAACCAAATTCTTTGTGTTGGTGATACCCTTGCTCAGATGCACTGTAATTATCTCCCACCCTGAAGTTTTTAAAAACTTGAGAATTAGGACAATGCCTCAAGTACCAACAGAAATAGTTTTGAAAAATTAGAGACAAATAATGAAAATAGTTTTCGTTCAGTAGGGGATGATAATCAAATATGTTAAAATGTCATAAAAACCCAGACTATGTCTAAACTATCTGACTTTGTGGAGGTTGCTGCTAGATGAAGGGTTACTTCATACTGGCTTTGTATCTTACACTCTCCCTCTGTGTGCTACTAACCTCTGTCAGACATAGGACACTGGTACAGATGAAACTGTAGTCTTTACTGATAGTGTTTGTGGTATTCTCCTGCATTTGCCTCAGAAAACACAGAAAATTATTACAGCTGCTTGGTTATTTAACTTTTTTCACATTATTCTTATTACTTTGTTATTGGGATGACAAACGCAAAGACTTCACCGATCTGTGCTAAAGCACATCTCAGAACGCAGTAAGCTTGTCAGTTGTTGCAACAGCCCTTGTGGTGGTGGTGACGGTATTTTGTCTGTGAAGAGAAAGAAAAGTAAAGACAAAGAAATAAAGGGAAAGAAAAGTAAAGCTGATGGTGTAAGTAAGCCTTATGTAGTAGTGTATTGTTATTTGGAAGGTAGCTTTGTGAGTTTTCTGATTGTGCAAAGATCAAGGACATAACTTTTATGATACTAATTAATAAAAGAAGAGACATTTGGAACTTAGACTTGTAACTTTCCTCAATTTATTTTTTGTTTGTTATATGAAATTCAAAGTTTCTGAGTCATAAAAAGAGAGAAAAAGCTTTGAATCACAAAGCAGGAGAAGATAAGTTTGCTGAAGTTGGAAGAAATTCACTTTACACTTTAAATATTAATTTGCTTCAAGTTGTTTTTTGGTAGTACAGGTATACCTCAGCCTGCCTCATAACATTAACATTTCCAAAAATTTAAAGATACCCTGAAACTCTTGTTTCTGGTAGGCCAAAAATTTTCATATGAGAAAGCACTATCCTTGTCTTATGCACATGATGAACCCTTTTCCTGTCTCTGCATTGTTGCCTTTACTGTGGTGAATGGTTCCAATTGCTGTCTGATCATAGAAAACTGTGATTAATAATGTCCTTCTGCTGTCAAAGACACACAGACACACTTAGGAGCAACAATATACAAGATGAGAAGTCGTCTGGATGAGTAATGCATTTTTGATGACTCTTGTGTTCCTCACAACTCTGAAAACACTTAGTTGAATGCTAACAAATTACACCTCATTGTATGAAGCGAACCCATGGGATTAAAAGAGAGCTTTTTGGGGAAATGAAGCAACCCATCCATTGCCAATAATTGTTGTATACAACATAAAAAGTGCTAATAGTAACTTGAAATCTGAATAAAGTAGATTTGTGATATTCATTAAAAAAATCTGCCTGAACCTTGCTTCAAAAACAGTGAAGTATTTTACTCATCTCAGTTTTTCTGCTGTGCACAGACACACACTGACTGTCACAATGTAGGAGGGAATCTTTGAAATTGCCTGCAAAACAGCACTGTGACCATTAAAGTATTGTACTGAACAACAAACGTAGGGCATCTGTGCCCAGTAAAAATACTTTTTAATAAGACTTCGGAAGAGGCAGAAGCTCTAAAGAGGGATGGCATTCTCACTGTCTGCTGCAGAGTAACTCCAGTTGGTCACAGGAAGAGAAAGCCTTCTCTTTTATGCCTCCCACTCGCCTGCTGGTGAGATGTCCTTAGCATGAAGTCCCTCAGCTTTTTATATGGCTGTGTTCAAGAGCAAGTTTGCATCTTGGTAACTGTGAAAAAGGAAAGTACATTGGCTTGTTAGGATAAGATTACTGTGCTTTCTACCAAGACCGCTCAATTTATACTGGGGAAGGGGAGGAAGAGTGTCTGCCATTTTTGTATAACTGGGATATGCTATCTGTAAGCACATCAGGAATATACTCTCAGGCAGAGAATAACTGTTGGTGGTGAAGTCTGTGATGTGGAGAGGGAGAAGGAGAGCAGGGGAAGGCTGATACCTCCAGGTGCCTTCCTCTGCTGTGGCAGTGCTGCTGCAGGGCTGGGAGCACCTCTGCAGAAGGCAGTCCTGGAAGAAAGAGGTAGTCCCACAGCTGGCTGGCCAGCAGGACTCTGCAAGTGGGATGGAGTCTCTCAGGGAGAGGGCACCAATGGGCTGCAGACCAGGGACACTAGTCCTACTCTCACCTGTTGCTCTGTGGAGCATGAGAGAGAAAAGAGCAGAGAGTTTGGACTCGATGACTTCCTGAGACCTTCCGAGTTATGCAGAAGAGGCCATTCTGCTATGCGTCCTGAGAGGCTGTGACAGTTCGGTCCTGGGAAGACACAAGATGCAAGATACACCCCTGTTTATACAATCATACTGGCTAGGTCAGGCTAATCCTATGCCTCAGTCTTCTTTTTAGCATAACGAACTGATGTTACTTATGACAAAAACCTAACTAAGGCAAAATAAACTTTTTCCCTTGAGTAGAAGAACCCGAGGAAGGAGGGCTTGTTAATTCAGTTTACATCAACTCGGTGGCTAATCACTACTAGCATTTTTATGACTGCTTCATGGCAAGGATGATAACACTGAAACTTACTTTGGCTGAATCATTCAGGTGAGGTGAGCCAACGTTTGCTTTCCTTTTTTGTTCATAAATTGTGTTCATTGAGTATTTTATCTGCCTTGTCTACCTCAAGATATGTACATACATGAACATTCATCTTCCACAATTGTCTTGATAACTAATTACTACTCATAGATTAATCTTCCCACTGAGAGAGATGGGAACAGCCATCATACTACAGAGGACAAATGGAGGAACGTGAGTAGATTACATGGCCAGAGTCTCATAGGATGACCAGGAAATGTTGCCTTAGTCTCTGCAAATCCACCCAAACAAAGGAGCAGACATAGTATGAGTGAGAACCAACTCATAGTCTGTCTATTTAATATCTTGTTCCTGATGGTGAGTTGTATCAGTTGCTTCAAAAGAAAATATGGAAAACTGAAAATAGATTTATAGGTGTGGAATATTATACCAGAAAAGTTCCACACTAATCTCTGGTAGTTACAAATTTGTTTAGCCTTCTAAAGTATTTTTTGGACATTCATAACTATGGTAACTTTTAATCTATATATGTATATGCTCACTCTTTCCTGTCTGAGAATAGGAATGTGAATTATTTGTGACGGAATCCTGAAGCCAAATGGAAGACCTTGACTCGCCCAGTCTTACAGAAAATAACAGTCGCTTTCCTTAAAACTTACAGACATTTCCCAGTACACACTAATTTTAAGATGCCTTTACTATAACACTACACAACTTAAAGAAGTACAGCTGTTTACAACTTTACCTTTTTCTGTTTATGCATTTCTCTCCCATACAAATAATCAGACTCTGGTGAGACCAAAGCACATGTACATACATGTATACATGCATATCCATACCTTTCCCTGAAGACTAAATTTGCTGATCTTACTGTAGGAACTGAAAAACATCTGCTAAGTATTTTTCGATCAAAGAGAAATGAATGGTGGGTGTTTTAACATTTGCTTTTTCAGCCACTAAGTGATCTTTATTCTGCATGATGTTAGAATGTGAAATCATGCTCTTCTATGTGATTTTTATATTGCTTTAATATCTGATACAGGAAATACTATACCAATTAGTCACTATCCTCAAATTGCTTCCTTCATTGCATTGAGTTATTGAGTCAAAGATCGAGATAGAATGATCTAACTGTAGGGGAAAGTATAAAAAAAAAATCAGATATAGACTCCTGGGAAATGTGAGATATTGTTCAGACTTGAGAAACCTGCCTCAAAATACCTTCAGTCTAATGATTTTACCATTTGCATCTCCCTTTTGTAAGGAGATTGTGACATCTCTAGCTCCAGGCAACAACTTCTGGGAAAGGTGAGACTGACACAACTACACTTGTGAGGGTTGCCTGTTAATTCCTGACCTCAAGTTGCCAGCATACAGCTGCACTGCCAGACAGAGCCTGACATGCATGATGCCTTATTTTGTTCCCCTAAGGGCTTACTGTTCTTCCATCACGAAGAGCAGTTATGACAAGCGTGGGCTGAGATAGCAAGTGGCACTGAACTGGAAACTCCCTGAGATGGAAGAATCAGTGTCAGAACTAGGTAAAATATGCCAGAATTTCACATTTCCAGATTCATACTACCCATGCCTTATCGGTATGCACAAAACAGTGCAACAACTGGCAAAATATTCTTAATGCAGGCACATCCGTGATATATAATCTTAGCTTTTCTACTGTAAAACTAAGAAACATCCTGCAACCAGCAGGCACAGCCTGAGTGAGCTGCATGCCTCATTCTCCTGTCCTTTGCTCTGGACCTCCTGAGCTGCACTGGAGTCTCGAGGCGCTGACAGTCCTGCACATGGTCCTGATTGATGTGAAATGGGGGGCAGAGATAAGACTGTGCAGCCACCCTGATCCCTGCCCTACTCTACATAAGGACCGTATCCACTCCTGTCTTTTGAAGAATACAGTTTCTTGTTTAAACACACAGCCAAAGCCTGCCCCTTAGGGATCTTTGAATTCCTGAGAAGTCCTGGTCATTTTTCTCTTTGTCAGAGTCAGAAAGAAACTAAAATGTCTTGTGAAGCTGTCTATAAAGAGGGGAAGCAACTAAGCCTTCCAACTTATGACAGTACATTGCACCAGCTCTGCCATTTTGCTGCAGGAAAAACAGAACTCTGTCAGTGGCTGATCAGCATTCAGGTCAGTGATGTCTGCTGAGAGAAGGAAGCAATCAGTAAAGTCTCTGATGAGCGCTGACCTTATCATGGAAGTCTTGAATGGTGCTCACCTTGAAATGAAAAAGAAGTCTAATAGAGAAGCAAGACCAATAATCAGTCTCCAGCCTAGTGTTGTGGTTTAACCAGGCAGCCAGCAACTAGAACCAGACAGCTGCTCATTCACCCCTCCCTTTTCCCCCCAGAGGGATGGGGAGGAGCATGGGCACAAGGTCAGACTCGTGGGTGAAGATAAAGAGAGTTTAATAAAATAACAAAGGAAAACACTAATATTAATACTGCTACTGATAATGAATATGCAAAACAAACAATACACAACACATTTTTTTTGTTGTCACCCAATGACCTGTTGTGTAGCCAGTCTCCAAGCAGTCATCACGTCATGTGGAATTTGTGGCACTCGCAATTTTCGTGGAACTCCTGAAAAAACACCAAACTCACTGAAAAGTCCAAACTCCCAGAAAAAAGAGGAGATTCCTGCCCTCTGGCCAAGCCCATGTGTAAACTGAGCATCATATCTATGGTATGGAATATTTCCATTGGCTACCTTGGACTAGCTGCCTGGCTGTGCTCGCTCCCATCTCCTGCATACCTGCTCACTAGCTGAACATGAGAGACTGATAGAAGTCCTTGATTTCTTAGCAACACGTAAAAAAAACCTCTTCCCATACTAAATCCGAAATATGACAACTACTGTGAGGAAAATTAACTCTATCCCAGCCAAAACCAGGACACCTAGACAAAGTGTCTGTTCCTGACAGAGAAGCAAGTAAGTGGGAAGGAAAGAGGCTAGCAAAAGGATAGAGGTTTCGGGCAACTGAGTAATGATGGAAGCTATGTATGAAAACAATGAAATACATTTAAAAAGAAGCAAAAGGGACATTAGCACACTGTATAAAACCCTGAACTAGGAGACGTAGTGTATATAAGGCGGCTCAGGAAGGATTCAGAAATGGCAGAAGTATTAAATCTTTAACAAAGGCCTGTTACCTTCCAGCTGTCAAGCTTCTAACTGTTCAATACATGTTTCAGAAAATGAACCAAAGTGGTCTTTAGGAAATGTAACTAAAATTTTCTGCTCTTCTAGGTGATTCCTCTTGATAGAGCCTCAGTTCTTTGTTTCTGTTAAACTCACCTTTATCTAGCTGTCCAGCAATTACACCTTCTCTCCCAGTTTAATGACCTGTGGTATCATATAAAAATTGTTTTTAGTAGAATATGAATCTTTCTGTCAAAGAAAGTCCAGGTATGGATAATGTATGTTCTTAAAAAGTAATTATTTGATACATTCATGAGCTGAGTGGTCTAGGAAAATGGCAACTGCTGACTTTTTTTGAAAACCACAAGGTGAAGGTGAATACAATGTTGCTTATAAAAATTTTTCTATTAAATTAATATTTGAGACAATTTTCTTCTAGAAAGAAGTTAGAAGCTCAGTCATTGAAATAGATGGGATAATTTATAGCATTTGATATGGCGTTTTGGTGAACTGGGCTGCAAAGCTCAACAGTCAGCATCTTGAAGTGCTTCACTAGGAAACCAAGCAGTAGGCATGATTCAAAAAGTGAATCATTTTAGTTTAATTTTACCTTATCCAAAAAATTTATGCTTTGGACTTCTATTAACTTTTGGGCTGATACTTCAATATTTTCTTATCCTTGGTTTCAGCTCTTCACCTACAGTCAATTGCAAGAAAAGAAGAGGAAGGGAAAAGTCATTCTGAACAGTTTCTCTTGAAATGCTGTAGTCTACAGCAAGGACAGTGATTGTACATCTCTTTACTTCATGGACTAAGTGTATTTTTTTTTTTGTTACTCTGGAAGATACATGGTAGACAGTTCCCGTCTGCATGATGCCAGCAGGGAGGGCCTGCTGCTGTGCAGCATCCTGAGGAGTTCTCCTGACCTGGTCCCAAATGCCTTGTACACCAATGCTTGTTTCTTCCTGGGCACAGTGTGCATATACCAGAGGCACCCATCCACGTTCATTACTCCTTCAGTATTCACTCAGATGATGTCTTCAGGCCACATCTATATCGAAGACATTGAATTTTTCCGTAGTTCACCTTTTTACAATGGCTGGCTCAAGGTTTCTTACCAATGTTGGTAGAATTTCATTCTGTCAAAGATAAAGTGAATGCTTCAAGCACCATCCTCTGTGAGCCATTCACGGTGTTCAGACCTGACAAACTGCTTGGGCTGTCAAGTATTAGGGGGCCTGGTTTTGTGTCTGCTTCCACTCCCATTTCCCTACCACAGCTGAAAGCTAATTTTGGTGGAACCAGTCCCCACCAAAGTAGTACATCCCTCCTGCCAACTTCATCTTCATGATGATTGAGGTCCTTGCCATATACCTGAAGGATGAAAAAAATGGAGACGTCTGGGGCAAGCCACTCCGATTTTACTGTGAGCTCCGCTTACCATGGACATAATGTGAAACCCGAAGAGCCTCTTGCAATCAAGACCATAATTTTTCTATTTCCCTCAGTCTGCTTTCATGCAGTGATAAGTAAGTGAAGTCTGCAAAATGTGTCACCAAATCTTGAACCACTTCTGATTCTGAAGAAGGAGAAGTCTTTCTTTCGGCCTTAACTGATTTTAGAACAGGATTTTAAAGCAAGGAAGTGATTTATTAACTTGAAGAATGTTTGAGTTTCTAAGCATGATTGATTTTAGCAGGGCTCACGTAGAGTAGCCACTGTAATGATAAACTCTGTTCCACTGTTATGGTGCTGTGAATCAAATTTTCTGCTGAGGAATTGAAGGTCTGCCCTCTCAAAAGGTTATCATCTTGCACAGTCCACAGTTTTTCTTTTTTTTTCAGGAAAATTACTTTACTCATATAACTGTCAAAGGTTTAAAATATGGGCTATAAAAATGAGACATTTTCCACATTAATTAGCATAAAGCAGAAATAAAATATCTTTGCCGTTATAGCAGTTCCCCTTTGTTAGACATATTTCAACATAACTCAAAGCTTGAAGAGTCTTCAAAGATTTTTTTTTTTTCAGTTCTGAGCGAAAGTACAACTATTTTAAAGAATCTCACGTAAAACACATAGCATTATTTCTCTGGCTCAGTGATCGAATTTTTACTGTTTTATATTTAGGTGAACAGTACATACACTCAAAACTTTTGTCAAGAAAAGAGATAATGTATGTGTGGTACACTGTAAAATTTTGCTGGATGCATGGATCTTTCCTCCTACATTACAACTATGATTTCAATTATTATTCAAAATGATTGCTGTGTTTTATAAACACAGCAATGGACTTGGTTATTATACTCACTGTGTTTTATAAACACAGAAATGGACGGGGATATTACACACAAATTCAGTTTATTAATTTTTATTTTAAGTAGGTCTTTTAGGAATCATCATATATAAGCACCAAAAACACCTGAATCAATGTAAATTAATCTGAAATGCTTTTATTTCTGAAATTAAATAATGCATGTCCTCTCTCTTTCTGTCATTCCTTTTCGGGGGTATGAATAGCAAAGCTGCACCGCAAAGTTCCAAGTTTCTGTCTTTAAAAAAACCCTCAGTAATTACATCACATTTATAAGAGATGAAATTCCCATGTAGATTTTCCAAATGTTAAAACTAGATATAAAATGCAAATCCTTTGCTTTTCCTTTGCTTTTGCTTTTTCTTTTTTCTTTCTACTGCACAGATATCTGCACTGGAAGAGTCATTCCAAAGTGGCGATTCTGGAGAAATCAAAACTACACAGCAACAGTTGTATTGATATTGGTGACTGGGACAAAGTGCTTAGTTTATTCTCTATGCAATTCCACAAGTGAAAAGATAGCCCTGTTAAGCTGCAGTAATCAGACATAGCAGCTCAACAGGGTATCCAGCAGGCTACCTTACAGTTTGGAATGTAGTCTTTGGTAGGTCTTAATTAAGTTTGCAGTTGTTGCTCAAAGCACTCTTGTGGTCCACTGCAAAATGATGCATGGCTGAAATACTCAAAGGCAATTGCAACCATTCAGGAAAACTGGGCCCACCAGAGACAGAATCAGATTTTCAGCTATTACAAATCACTCTGACTACACTGATGTCAATACTGATTTATGCTCTACAAGGGCCTGATAATCTCAGTTTTTAAGAAGAGAGTTCCCTAAAGATGTGATCCAAAGACCAATGAAGTAATTGGGAGGTTTTCCATTAATTTCAGTGACTTTTAGATCAGTCTGGAAGTATTTAATGTTAATCTACTTTTAAAAATAAAATACAGGTAACCTTGGAAGCAAGTACAAACACACATATATTTAGAAAAATATATATCGAAAACATTAAACTTCAAATAAAACTTCAAATGAGAAACATATTCAGAATCTCTAACAACTTAAGGCAATGAATTCCACAGATTTTCACTGCTCTTACAGGCTGTCCTTTGCTCTCTCACTATACCTTTCTTTGGTTTTTATCTCCACTCTGAAGTGCATGTAAACACATGCACTAGTATAGCATACCATCCGTTTTAGCAAAAATAGTGTTACCTTGTGCCAGAACAGACTGCTTGTGGAACCACAGAGTAAAATAAAACATAGATATAGACACTGACCTCATGAATAAATATCCAGGTCATTAGGTGTTAGAATATATAACCCTGATAAACACATGCGCACTCTTGTCATTATATTTCAGACATCTACTTCTGCCATATCGGGGGAATCTCAATTCTCCCTTTTTTTCCTCTGAGAAGAGTTATTACAGTAACATGTCTAAGAAATCAAACTATCTTGGCTATTAGTAAAAAATAACTCTTTGTAACAAAAATGTTCTTATGACCTTTATGAAAAGTTATTTTTATTAATATTGCAAAACATTTATAAAGAATGTACATATTCATCAAAATCTTGACCCAGACATGGACATTTTATGGGCAGGAAAAAGTGACTCCTTCCACTTCATAAAAAAATAGTTAACTGAAAATGCTCGACAAAGCTTTCTAGTATTTATCTAGCATAGGAGTAGTACCATTACATGTAAAACTATGATAATAGATGATTTAAGCAAAAAAAAAGAGACTTGGGTTTCAAAGCGACACTATGGTTTTGATTTATTAGAGGTTCAGGGCCAATTCCAGCCATCATGAAAGAAAATTCAACTTTGTTGAAGTTAACGATTGTAAAGGAGGGAGACACAGTCCATCCTTGCCTCACACCATTATTTCTACAATCTCTAAATAATGTCTTCTGGTTTAGAGAAAGAGCAATATATTGTGGGTATTTTTATTTGATTCATTTACGCTTTTAATTTTTTCAAACTGCCATTATTTTGAAGTTATGGAGTTAGCACAGGAAAATGATACAATACAAACCTCTGTGAAAAATACTCTTACTGTACTAAGTAACGTGTTCAGCTACACTGAAGTCAATAGCTTTTACTTGCTGTTCTGTAAACAAATTCGCATTTTCCAAGGACCTTTAGCCTCTTGCTGGAAAGCAGTACTGTTGCTGGCACTTTCCGTCCTTTACATTCTTGTTTGATGATACTCAGCAGAGGGGTTATGCTGCTGACTCAGAAAATTATGTGGGAAGCAGGTCCTGAGACAAGACACATGGCAAATGGCAGGAGAAGATACCACGGACATTGCTATGGCAGGCGATAGTCAGTCACTTCCCTGAAGATACTGCTGGCTCTTCTCTTTCTGTTGGTGTCTTGAAGGTTGCTCATAAGCGGTTTTCCTACTATTTCCGATGTCTTTCCTGGATTTCCCTCTTCACCCCCAGGCCCCATCTCTCTTTTACTGAAAACAGAAAAATTTGCCACCCCAATGAACTTATTGAGATGTGGATCTGAAATTCAGCATGGTCCACATGAATCTTTCTCTGGACATCTCTGGCTTTGGAACAGGTTCTAGACACAATCTGAAAATCTGGTTTTCTAACCTTTGGGTCTTTCTGCTCTAACAAGAAAATACACCTTCTTCTTTTTCTTAAGCTTCCATGTCTATGGTATCCGATGATTAATCGTTCTGTCATTAACTTAAATGAAAGAATTCCATAAAATTCAGGTGTAACTTGTAACTTGTGTTTTCCAGTGTTTAATTGACGTGCATCTCTGCATTTATTTGGAGGAAGTTGGTAGAATGGTACCAAGCAGCAATGGACATTTGCCATCCTGTTTGGAAAAAGAAAATCATCAGCTCAGCCATAATTTTGCTAAGCTATTTTTGTCAGGTTCCAGATGGCTCTGAGTTATTGGTAAAATTACATATAGCTTTAGACAAAATAAGCTGTATTCCCAAATGGCTTCTGCTATTCAACTGTTTTCCTTCATTTAATACTCAGCAGTGTCATAGTAAATTGCTGAAACAAAGTTAATTTCTTTTTCCTTCTTTACCAGCATGTAAGTGGCATTGATTGCTGCTCTTAACTGCATCTTTGATGTGGTTCTTACTGTATACCAAAGACACTGTCATAAAAATATGACTTAGGGTCATGTTTAAATAGGGTACTTACCGCAGGAAAATCTCACATGATCAGGTGAGAACATAGCTTATATTATCAGGGGAATATATTCTGAAATGTATGATTTTTCAACGTGAAATTATTGAAGATGTTTTAAAAAGTTGCAGTGCTCTGTGAAAAGAAAATGTGTGTATGGAAGTTTTGGTCTCAAAAACATTTTTCCAAAAGTTGTAAAAATGAAGATGAATTAGAAATAAATTATTCAAATCCATCTGGGGGCCTGAGTTATACTGTCTGTTTCTTGGCATGAAGTGTCTGTTCTTGCTGGAGTGTGTCATAGTTTCTGTTAGAATGTGTAAAAAACCTGACCAGATGATGTCAGCACAGACAAGGTGGCTCCTGGAAGCAGATATTAAGTGGCGGCTGGGCTTAAGCTCTGTGAAATGCATTTGGCTAGCTGGCGGCAGGCTGTACTGTGTGACCTCTCCTTCTAGGTGTGTTAGCCCCAGCCAGCAGAGTCGCTGGCACAGGGATGCGAGCACGAGCTTGGAAATATGTCCTTATTTCAGGCAGAAGCACAGAGGCAGCTCCTTGCCCACTGCTGGCTCCTCTTCGCTCTCCTCTGGTGGGAAACACCCTTCTGAAGGTTGCTTCCCAAATCCATGAAAGTTTTCCTCTGGAAGGAGCAAAATATGGTAAAATAGGGCTTCCCAAAGTTTTCTTTCTGGAGAGCTATGCGATAGCTGGGAAGACCATAACAAAAGACAACTGGTCTCCAATACGTAAAGGCTTCTCCATTCCCTCTCTGCCCCAGACCCCACAAGACTGTATAAGAAGCTGGTCCCTTTCTTCTCGGAGCTGCTGTGACTATGCTGGACTATTGCCCAGTCCTGGCAATGTCCATGGAGCAGAGCTTGATGAAGCTTTTTGGGGTGAAATTAAAGCTGTAAAAAGAGTTGGGGCCTGGAGCACGCGCTGGTCTCCAGGATTCATCAGGTGGGTCAGTGTCAGCCTCTGACCACTCAGAAACTCACCTAGGTCCTGGCATGAGGATTGCAGCTCCCTTTAGGGAATCTCTGCAGCTGTCTTTGGGTAATCTCTGCACTAGAGGGGACCTGCCTTGCACCCTCAGCTGGGACTCCCATTCTGTCACTCCCTTATTTGTTAAAAAATGCATCTCTGTACTTCAGCAACAAATGAAACAAAGAGTTGTAAAACAAGAAAGCGAAAACCCACCTGCAAACCAACAGACAAAGCCAAGAGTGCTTTGCCAACTAGGCAGCTGGATCGCTCTTCTAGATACGCTGTTTGTGTCCCTTCAGGTATAGTTTGAGCTCCTCACTTGACACACTTGCTGCTCCTGTAAGAACTGGCTCAGCTTCCCCTGCTGCTGAGGTGGGGAGGTCAGCCTCACTTTCTGCTTCTAAAGAGGAAAAGCAAATACTGATCCATGTTTCAGGTTTTTGCGTTATCCTGTTTCCACATGTCTCACCTGGAACCAGGCAGTGTTGATATTTTCAAATATTTGACTTCCCTCTGGAATTACTCAAAACCAGTGTCTTTCATATGTCTGAAAAAGAACTGATTAAATCATTTTCTTTTCCTTGCCCTGGTTCGATATCACGCAGTGCCCCTGACAGCCTGCGTGCAGTTCTGAAGAGCTCCTGTTTGTACTCGTGTAGTTATCTGACTACCTTGCAACACCAGCCTCTCCCTCAGACCAAACCGCCTGCGTTACAGAGGCGAAAGAATCCTTATGACTCTGGAAATGGTTTTCACCTTTTCCTCTTAAATGTATTTTTATTGCAGAAGGCTATAACTCAAGTGAGTTCAGAGGCTTCTAATGACTTCTACTTCCTAACACTCATCCAAACACCTCCTGCTGCCCTCCCAGTTTTGTTCATTCACTCCAGTGCCTTTTCTTTCCCATTGCTCTGTTTAGCTTGGGCTGCGAGACACTGTGTGATGTGCTGCCCAGGAGGGATAAGAGGGGAGAAGAAGCAGAAGGAAGCAGCCAACCAGCAGACAGGAGTCCCCTGGCAGGGCCAGTATGTGGCAGAACTTTCTTCCAGGCCAGCCAGCAGTCAGGAGACATAAATAGTCTGACTGGCACCGTCTGGGAAGCACATAGTCAAAAGATGAGCATTGCCTCATCCCTGGTGGGCAACAGAGATTGTCTTGTGGGCCAGACTTGGCCCACAGGCTGCCTGCAGCACAGGCCTGCCTTACAACCCAAGCTGGAGAATATCACTTTCCTTCTAGAAGAATGAAAAAAATTGCCGTTAATTTACTGAGCTATTTTGGAACAGGAGATGCAATTGCTAAGTTAGTTACTTGGATCGATGTTGCTCCCTTATTTGATTTTTCCAGAGAATGACGTGCGTGCCGTCAGCAAGGCATGCCGTTCTGGTCCCCCTTTCTCCTCGCCTTCTTCACCTCCACAGTGCTTTTTATTCATGTAGGATTTGCTGTTCCTACTGTCTGCCCTGGAATAACAGCCTCTGCCCCACAGCTTCATTCTCCACTATAACAATCTTGCTTAAACCTGGGCCTGCGTTCTAGAAAACAGTAGCATTTTCCAAAAAAAACACATATGTTTTCTTCCTGTATGAAGAATGCCTGTAGACTTCCTCAGAAGATCAGTTCCAAGCAGCACTCCTATGCTGCTGCCGCACTCCCCTCAACCCCCTTGCTTACTTTGTGTCGTCAGTTGTACAGTAGTTAGCCATTTTCCACTAATATTCTTCAGTGACCTTGGCAGGGGACCATTTTCTACAGGCTCCCCTCTAGGAGGGACGATTTTTTCCATCTGTTCAAGTAATATAAAATCGTGTTCTTGAAAACTAAGCCAGGCTTCAGGCTACAGCCCTCAGTTTTGATTGAAGGCCGGTTACCACTTCATAGTGAAAGAGTATTCGACACTGGTGGCTTAGGATTTGCTGGTAGGTAATTTGTGACCCTGTTCCTGCCCTGGTCTTTCTAACAGTAGTGGGCAATCCCATTTAAAATGCCCAATCCTTCTTCTTTTCATAGGAAATACAATCTTCTGTGTTACGTGTGAGCAAAATCTGATTCTCTACTCTTTCTTTTCATTGGCTTGCATAGATTAATACTTTGTGTTGCTATTTCCCTTCTGATGACAAGCAATGCTCTCTGTGATACACCTTCTTCTGTGCTGATCCCACAAGTTTTTCTAACCTGCAAACCAGCTCACCTTTGTTGTCTGGTCTGGTTGCTTTGCTGACTATTACAGATTTGTGATTCCCTGTTGTGTTCCAATAGCTCTTTGACCTGCATTAGTAATGAGGTAGTTTTGTTCTGGGCTAGCCTGTACTGTCACGTCCCACACAGAGATTTTTTTGTAGCTGGATGCCTGACATGAATTTCTAAATCTCTGCAAGCTTTTCCAGCTTCTCATTTCTATACAGGTGTTTTGGTACAAGAAAAAAGCGCAGAGGGAAATTCTAGCTTCTCTCTATTCCCCGATTGTCCTGTCTAGCAGGAAGCACTTAAAGATCATTCTTTCTAATGTTACTTCCCAATTTGAGCATTTTTCCTGGGTATTCTGATCAAGAGAAGAAAACGAAATGCCTCCTGACAAAAGCCACAGCCTTTTGGAACTAACTATGGTTGTACTGCACACACAGAACCAGGAAGCACAGTACTATGCTACAGGATTGAAGATGCACCAAACTCATTATTTAGGTAGAATAGGGGAGGACTAGTTAGATGAAACTGCCTTCAACTTCTGCATGACTGTCAGCCACAGAGTACAAAAACAAATTAATTAATTACTTGGGGGGTTGATAAAATAATAGTAATGGATGCATTTGGACAGAAAGACAGTTGTTAACATGCTCCTATTTTCTGGCAACAGGAGTGTGGGGGCTGGACTCCATGTCATTTCTCTCTATCTGTGTTCAGGAAAAGAACACAAAAGAATCTGATTTTTTTATTGTTATGCTGGCAGTACACAGACTCACAGTTTCTGGGTTCTGGAAAGCCAGACATTCTTCTTAACTGAAGAATATTAAAGCAAAACAGCTTGAACTCTGCTCTAGGCCCAGGAGTGCAGATCTGGAATAAGTTCACTGGTTTTGATGAGGATACTTTGGATTTACACCAGTGACTGAGAATAGAACTTGGCTCTGTACATTATCCTTCTGGTGGTAGTGAAAAATACAATTCTAATACAGACGTGCAAGTGATCACAGGAGTATTCTCATACTCATTCTACACTTAACTTTTGGATGCAGGGTTTAAGACTGTGGAACAACATCCAGCCTACATAAGAGTACCTTTGAACAACCTAGTGAAGAGGAGCTAGAAGAGGAGTAGTAATCTAACGCTTTCACAGCTCATACAGTTTTCCTGTACAGGCTTCTCTTGCCTGAAGAGAGGAGATTCACAAAATATTGTTGTGGGGTTTTTTTATTTATTGGAGTTTATGGGTATAACACAGAAAACCAGTTTATGCAGAAATTGTTTAGTAAAAGGCTGTGTGGAGTTGGAGGAATGAAAGAAGTCCAGATAGTTTTTGTTGTCCTGCCTTTACAGAAATGTCAGCTATGGAGTAGATCAGAATAGGCACTGGCATTGTCAGCCTTTGAACTGCAGCATTATTCTTTCTAATCCAAACTTGTTTTATTGCGAGCAATTGGTTTGCAGATCAAAATGTTACAAACATAATAAAACTGCATAAGCCTCATGTGCAGTTTTGACAAGACTTCATGAGTCTTGTCATGAACGAGAATGTGTATGGAAAATCTTTCATGAGAATGTGTATGGAAAATCTTACAGTCATAAAGCTGGAACCAGTTTTAGCCTTCAAAGGTTAATTATTTTTTTCTTTCAGTTAATATTCCATATCTTGCTACAGGTTTTCAGTTTTTTACTTCCCATAGTGCAAAGACTTCCTGAGCTGCACTTCTTGGAACGATAAGTCCACAGACACTGTGCACAGATACTGTGCTTTAAAATGACACACAGATGGTAAAGTTTCTAACAGGCATCAAAGCCATTAGATTTGTATTGCTTTTCCTGTTGTTTGGTAATCACTGAGAGGGAGCGGTTCCCTCTGTGACCTGACTAATTGAAATGAAAGTCACTGAGTGTTAAAAACAAATGGGAAGATGGAAACGAATGTTGCAGCAGGTTTTTCAAAGGAGTTCTCAATCTCATGGACATTCATTGTCACTTCAATGCCCAGTTGCCTCAGGCTGCATTGGAAGGCCCATCATGAGAGCTGGAACAAACAAAATCCTAGCTAACCCATAGCTCCAAACCTAAAAAAAAGAAACAGCTACAGTCACAGACTAAATAGAGCATGATCTGGGGCTGTGCTGTGCCTCTGCCACTGGCTTTAATTGTGCAAGTGTGTTCATGTGCTTTGATTTTTCCTAGAGACAGAAAAGAATCAATAGAAGTGTCACCAAGCAGCATATTTTTCTCTTTATTCACTTTGATAATCTTGATCCTTAGCTGGAAACTACTGCCAGCATACTTAAAGCTTACCATCTTAATCACACAATCAAACAAATAAACAAGCTCAATGAGGTGATGTTCTTTAAAGTTTAAAGGGATGATACAAGAAAACCCAAACACTTAGGTGCTGAATGTTCATGAAACACAAGGTCTCTGGCTGTTGTCCCATTTCTGAATACTTACCATTTGAAACCAAACGATGTTCCAGTCCAGTAAAACACTTACTGTTTGCATAATAGTGGAGGAACATGAATGACTTTATGAAATCAATTAAACCACTTATGAAGTTAAAATAACTAGATAATGCTTTCAGAAACATTCTAACCTAGTTTACTCTGAACCCACAAATATATCTTCAATTTTTTAATAGTTTGGTGCTTCCTTCAGCCTTCATTTTCCGTTATTCCCTCATTGCATGAGAAACTGGGATAAATCGATAGACTGATGTCACTAGCGTGGGCTTCTTTAGGGAACCATGCCTCTAAAAAAGTGTCTAAGCACGTGTAATTGGGCATGATGAACAGGACTTTTACTGATGTCATTAGAGATGATATATTTAGTGATGTCTACTTTCTAATTAAGAGTGTGTTCAGTCACACAGATGGTACATCTGCTTTATATGATGTTTCTTGAGAGTTATTTACATGAAAGTCCATTACTATTCTGGATTCTGGTTCTAGTTGTTGGGGCTTTCCCACATGGGGTTGTTGTACATAGTTAATGCCTACAGAAATACCAGCACTGCACAGTAACATTAAAATACATACAATTTCCTGGGTAATCAAAGTGTGACACAGCTGAAACCATAAACACAAATGAGCTCAACATGCCTGACTTTTTTTTGTCTTTCATTTGCTCTGTTCATAGAAACGATCCACAGAGTAGATCCAAGTATTACCCAGACATTACATTTTGATTTTGTGTTCTCACTGTTTTTTGGGACATCAAGAATTTTTAACAGTAGTCAGTATGTGGTAAGGCAGAACTATTGTAAGGGGATGACAAAGCCCTTCTTAACCTTCCTTGACCCTTCTGTAATATAACAGAGGACTGAAAAGTTTTATCACTGTTATGCTGATTGACAATTGTATGGCTGCATGCTAAGAAATCTGAGATACTCCAGAGGCGAGAGAGTCTTAGGTCTACAAGGGAAAACTCTAACTCAGTTTTTCTCCATAACATTCAAGATCAAATATTGCTCAATGTGCTCAGGCTGTAACTCAGGTAGTTCTACCATTTTTCTGCTTGTTGAAGATGTGTTTATTCAACAAATTTTCTACCAGTATAGATATGAAACACTGCATGGGGTAACAGTCAGTGGGGCAATTGGTAGAGCTGCTTGCAATACAAGTTGCAGTATGCCTGTATTCAGTTAAAGGCTAATGAAATCAGAATATAATTGCCACTAAATGTCATCATGAGTGTTACCTGATTATTCACCAGTTAGACAGAGGAACAGAGAATAAGAAAAAATGGACATAGATTCTATTTGCATTTAAAATACTAAGTAACTAGCACTTAACACATAAGAACTGATAGGCCTTCTCCAAAAATCTTCATCAGTTAAAGCTTTGTCTCATTAGCCTGACAGAGTTTGCATTAAAATGGGATACCTGCTTTTACTCCGTATTCTGAAAGCATAAAATAGGATACAGTAAGGGTAGGATAAATACCTTATTTCCTTGTCAGAGGTTCCACTGGTATAAAGTACTGTTGGCAAGCTGATATTAAGGAGAAAATCAGAAATCATATCAAAGCCTTTTGTTTAGAAAATGACATCAAGAAACGAAACCTAAGTTTATACATGGTGAACCTACTTCCTTAAAGACTGTCTAGCCAGCTGTTTTTAATTTTAAAAGATTTGCAACAGTCTTATTAAAAGACATTTCAGAAATTCAGTAATGAAACAACAATAACATTTAAAAGACTGAATAGCACAAGTAATTAAGTATACCTAATTAATTTTACTGTTGAGTTCCCAAGGTTTTTAATGGTCTAGAGAGACAGACAAGACCCCTGAATCTACAGGATTATATAAATGCTCAGGCAATTAATAAACCTTAAAGTATACATCTATTTCTATAGAAAAAGTTGTCACTTCTGAGTTGGTAGAGCATTTATGACATCTCAAGCACCAACACAACAGGAGTGCTTTTACTGTCTCATTGCTGAAAAACATTCTTAATTTGAAAGTCCAAATTTGTTATCTTTTCACCCTGCACAGCTGACTTCAGTCAGGGTGTTGAAATCATGGTTTGATATGCGATGCTTTGAATGCCCTGAGAGCATGGAATAAGCTGCGTGATTGCATCTTTGTCCTCTTTCAAATAAGTCTTTCGGGCACAGTCCTAGCATTACATCAGCAAAGCCTAGGCTGACCCTCGTGATCAGACTGGTAGGCTTTTCTTCTTTCTTTCTTCTTCTCTTCTTTAGTGGTTCATGTGTAGCCCCGTCATTTCACCCTGTTCTTCTGTCTCCCAAAAAATCAGGGCAAAACAAATGAAAGAAACAAATCTTGTGAAACATGTAACTAAGAAGGCTGGTTGGAGTTTTAACCTCATTTATTTGGATTTTCTCTTAGTAAATCCCTCACAGCAGGAACTATCTCCTTCCCAAGTTTGTACAAGATGCGACCTGGGGCCTTTGGGAATGACTGCCATCAATCCTAAAATAAGAAGTGCTGAGTTTGATCCAGAATGGTATGTTTGCAGAGCATGTGCACAGTATATTCTAAGTTTCCAGACTTACTGCATTTAACAGACTGAAAGAGAAAATCTTTCCACCTCTTCCTTATATGACTAAACAAACATTTCTAAATGGCTTTTAGTAGAACTAGTAGGCAAATTTCACAGCTCTCAAGACATGGTACAACAAAACTGAACTGTGCTACAGCTTCAAAACTTCAACTATGTTTCTATTTAGATCTGAGAAGCCCCTGACTGCTTGATGATCTGAACTGGTTTCTGACATCTAACTTATTCTTGAAGATGTACATAGGGTAAGTGAGTATAGAAATGCCATAAGAAGTTCTATATTTTAAACTGAATATATCAATACATAGAAGTTACTGTATAACAGACCAACAGGTCTTGCATGGTGTAGATCAATTTTCTGAATCTTTCCTGCAACTTGCATTTCTTCTACTAGTTCTTCCCTTTCAAACTTTCTGAATGCCTCATTGATTTTGCAATTATTGTATCCACTTGTGACAAGTCATGCAACTTTCAGACAGTGGTATCTAGTAAGAAAATCTACCCAGTGTGTCACCCAAGATTTAACACAGTAAACTTTGAGGAGGTCTCTGCTACAGCCCCTTCCCAGACACGAAGTGGCCGAAGTCTCTGCTGCAACTAGATGACAGCTGCAAGGGGGCTTGCAAGGGTTGCTGCATGGGACAAACTCTTACAGGGGTGTGAGACCCACTGCTGAATGTCAAAAAGGCTGTTCATGACTCAGTCGCTGCCTGCGGGGCGGCATGGGACCTTCTGGTCTGTGTTCTCCAACTCTGAATCCTGCTGTGCCTGGTTTTTCCAGCTTGACCTCTTGCCTGTTGTTGTGCTCCTACTTTCAGTTGTCCTTCTGTTGATTTGGCTGCCATCAGAAGGTTTTATGACTGTCTTATATGAGCCCTGAGAGACAGCTTTGTTGGTGTGAATAAGTCTCTCCCTAAGTCTCCTAATTACTGCTAATATTTGTTTTGTTTTCATAACAGCTCCAAGCCAGATTTTCTGTGAGGAGGTTACCAATAATGCTGCATATCCTGAGGCGTTCATGTGCGTGGTCTCCTGCTGTGTCAACTTTTTACTCATTCTTGGTAAACAGATCTTGTCTGGGACAAGTATGGCCCTAAAGATGACATGTGGTGCACTTATGCTCATCTGGATTTTACGAAAATGCATGACCAGTTGAAGTCAGTCCTCATATCTGTGACTGCCGGTGGCATCAGATTCCCCTCACACACTGTCTACTCTGCTTGAGCAGCCAAATCCAAGCTGCTTTGAGGTACAGGCCAGATTACGACAGTGCTGTTTAATTTCCTATCCAGCATTTAGCTCCCCACATTTTCCTCATGGGTTGTTCCAAACTGCCAGTCTGACCACGTGATCCAGTGTGCAGCCATCTGGCCAGAGTACAGTCAAAGCCTGGTCAATATTTGGAAAGAAGTACACATGCTGCCTGATTTCAGCTGAAATAATGGAATATCCATAAATACAACATGGTTTTTGAAGAGGTTGAGCAGCTAGCTGTTTGCCAGATTGGTTAACAATGTCCTTAGTCTATCCATCAAACAAATTAAAGTGCCTCTACAAAAGCAGATCAGAAAACAAGGTGGTGCAAAACTGTCTCAAGCACATTGCTAGTAGTCTAAAACCTAAGCTTTGCCTCTCACAATCCAATTTCTCAAACAAAGCAGCAAAAGTTGGGGAGGAAGAACAGGATTATGAACTGGTTGCAGGATAGCATGTATGTATTTCCACAAAGACACCTTTCCAACAGTTTAGTGAGACTTAGGACCTCAATTTCCCTCCACATTTCTGTCTGATGTTTTGAGCTCCAGTGACTTGGGCAGTTTGGACAACAGCAGCTTTCTGCTACAAGGGAAAACACAAGTAGGAAAATAGCCCAATTCCAAGGGAGGAAGGATCTCTCACTTTTGCTGCCTGATTTCCTTTCATTTATTTAAGAATTTACAGAATTGCATTCTAAGTTCTATTCACCTTTGGAGTTTGAGTTTGGTTCGTTTGCCTTTGTAGGAGAGTTTTCAAAAAATGTTGATCTTTGTTTCCACTCAGCAGAACAGAGCTTTATGAGTGTGACACTTTCAGTGTTTGTTTCCCTTTGAGTCGTATAGGAAGTCATACAGGAAGCTGCAGCCAAGCCAGATGCTATTAGGAAAATATGACAGAATATTAATAAAATCTGAGGAATGGTGAAATAGCATCTCATGACCCTAGGTCAGAAACAGAAGAGAGATCTATTTGATTCAATACTTCCATAGTAAAAAATAATGTTCACTCTACCTCCATCATTAACATTAACTGAGGACAAAATGTTCCCGGTTGCATATGTTAGACACATAGTGATCCTAGTTGTGAAAAATAATAACTCAGAGAACTGAAAGTAACCTGGACAACGTGCAGTAAGGTACTGTGCAATCTGCTGATGAACAGCTATGTCTGGCATGAGTATGCATCTCAGCTGCTGTCCCACTTGGACAGTGATGAATATGTTTCTGTGCTCCACCTGACCCTGGACAGCAGGAGGTTAGCCCTGTCATATATACTAAACCACACTACCTTAACAATGAATATGAGTGCTTTTGGAGCATGAAACCATGGGCACTGAGATCCTGATGGCCACACTGTGTGCATTTACTTTGGAGTAATTCTAGTCTGTGCTTTTGGGCTGTTGGACCATAGTTGTTGGGACACACAATCATAGAATCATAGAATGGGTTTGGGTTGGACCTTTGAAGATCATCTAGTCCAAACTCCCTGCGCGTTGGACATTAGGGGAATTTTTTTCTTTTCAATCCTTTTTATTTAATCCAGCTTGTGCTTTGATACCACCTCACAATGGGAAATCAAGCATGGTAAGGGGAGATGACACAAAGACCCACGCAGCAGTAGGGTGCAGTGAATTCATGAGACCACTGAAAAAGGTCAGACTCCGCCAGGCTGTTTCGTAGCATGGTTTCACTGCCTGGACATCAGAGAAACCATGATCACCAAATCCGGATCCAGAAGCCAGTAACAAATAACAAAAATAATGCGGATAGTTTGCATGAATTTAGTTTGCAGGGTGAACATGAAGACATTACAAATCTTGTTAATGCAGATATCCTGGAACAAAGAATATACCTAAGCTAGATTACAGCAGCACTAATTCTAGATATTAATTTACATGTTGTTTTTCTAGTTAATAAAATTGACAATATATTAAAATTCTTCTACAATCCCAAATGAAAGACCACTTAGATCCCCTGCACCTTCATAGTTTTGCTGACCCTTTTATTTATAGGAAGAAAGGTTGGAGCAGTAAAAAGAAAAAGTGACTTCCAAACAACATTGTGGACTGCATGGGCCGCTGTCCTACTTTGGATACCTCTTGACTTGGTCTTAAGAACTAAAAGAAGCAGGAAAGTGAGGCTGCAAATACCAGGTCTGAGAACTGTTCAGCAGATGCTGTGCAGGGGAGCTACGCCGCAGTTACTAACTTGTTTCTTATCATAGCTATCTTGTGCTTTCTGTGCCACAGTCACTTGTCTTGCCCCTTAACTAGTTTCTGAACAATCTGTATTAATTAGCCTGCTTATGGGGTAGAAAATTCATTAATGAATAACTGGATGAGATCCCGGCCCAACTCTCATCAACCTCAATGCAAGCATTTTACCCCTCATCTTGAAAAAGACAGTGACTTAGGTATCGCTCACTTCCCTAAACACAAACAGATTATTCTATTAAATTACCTCATCATTTTTATATTAATGTAGGATTTATTTATTCATAAGGAAGAATACAAACACGAATGCTGTAACACAGCTGAGAAACATAGTTAAAAATGTGATGAATATCTTTCAGTAAATAAATTTACTTTCACTCATGACTCAGGCTTAATTCTTGCCATGATACTGTTATGAAAAATGCTAAAGAAAATAAGATTACAGTGATAAAACAACAACTCTTACCAATGAGTACCTCGTGCACACATGCAAACAGTTAAGCTGTCTGTCTACTCTGCTGGCTAAAAAGCACCTCAGATTAGTCCTTAGCTATTATTTCCAAAACCATCTTTGAAGTTTGATCTGAAACAGCTCATCCACTGAACAATGTCTCAGACTTCCCTGCCTAAAACAAATAATTCAATTAGAAGAAAAACAAACAATTGTATCATTCTCATAATTAATATTAACTTTTGCCTGCAACCTACATTCAGGAGATCTCCCCTGTCATAAATCCTTTCCTGATATGTATCTAAGTTACATGAAGTAAGAGATTTCTCAATTACAGCAAAACAGAAGTATTAAAAATGAAAAGTTTTTAGTCAGGAAATATAATTTCATTGGAAGCAAGCTGTTCCTCAGAAAGTAACAGTTTAAATTAATCTTTTGATCTAGAAAGAAAAAAAATTCCAAAATTTTTTTGATGTGACATTTTGGCATTTTTAAAATGAATTGTTTAATGTCTGTGCAGGCCTAAAGAATCGACAGTTATTTGTAATTGTATGACAATTAATGATATGTGAAAAGTTAGCACTAGTAAAAGATGCTTACTAGTTAATTCAACGCTTATGTTTGAGAAGACATCTCAAATGAAGAATGAGGAAAAATCACAATGGAGCTTCACATGCAGTTGCGTATTTCATTGGGTTTTTTTGTTATCAGTCAAGAGAAACTGACACTATAAAAGCGTGACAATTTTGCATCTCTACTTTAAGATTAAATGATTTACTCTTAAAAGTGCCTTCCACTATGCACCTTATAACTTAGGATCACTATCCCAATTCTAGGTATCTACAATAGGTGAGGTAAATATAAAGGAAGAAAAATTGAAGTGTAGATATTGCTGTGTTCCATCTTTTCAGTTTTCCCCATAATTCCTGTTTTTCTGTGCGTAATCTTAGTATACCATTTCAAGGCTTTCTGATTCTAGAAAACTAGGTTACTGAGAGTAAAACTTCCTCTCCCACCAGTGTTTTCCAAGCTGCATATAGTAATTTAGTCACTTGCATATTGCAAAATCAGCAGCAAGGAAAAGAATGAACAATTCCTGTATTATGAACTTTTTCATTTAGGTTTTTATAAAGTTGTCACACAGAGCTACAGTCTTTCAATGTCGCGAAGTTGACATTATGAGTAAAAGTCTGATTGGTTATAACAGAAGCAATAAATGGGGAAAAACTAATATGCCATTTTAAAAAAAAAGAAATGAAAGTATTAAGATATTACAATTATATCTCTTTATTTCGTTAACATTTTTTTCATGGTACCAAACTGTATTTCAGTGTTCTGAGTTGGAAGTGATCTACAACAATCATCTAGTCCAACTGTCTGACCACTTCAGAGCTGATGAATAATTAAAGTATGCTGTTATTATTATTATTATGCATTGTCCAAACACTGACAAGCTTGGGACGTCGACCACCTCTCTAGGAAGCCTGTTCTAGTGTTTGACCACCCTCTTGGTAAGCTAAAGAAATGCTTCCTAATGTCCAGTCTAAACCTTCCCTGAATGGTTCAGCTTTGAACCATTCCCACGTGTCCTATTGATGGATACCAGGGAGAAGTGATCAGCACCTGCCTCTCCACGTCCCCTGCTCAGGTAGTTGCAGAGAGCAATGAGGTCACCCCTCAGCCTCCTTTTCTCCAAACCAGACAAACCCATGAAAATGTAGAGGTTAAGAAAAAAACAATCAGAAAAATAAAAGCAAATGCAAAGGAAAGTATTTGCCTCGTCTTTCCGTTGAGGTAGCAGATAATCATCAGGTGATTCCAAAAGTGCAAAAAAAGTTCAAATACGATGTGTACGTGTGTGTCTATGGATCCCTGTGCATGTTTGTTGTTCTGAAATGCTTGCTGATCCTTCTCCATTCTTGTGAAACTGGTTCTTTTTTCCAAACTTTCTGCTTTAATTTCAGACTTATAAAATCGTTACTAACCAGTTTCCATTAGCATCAATGGAAATAAACTTTCAGTCATGTTTTGGGTTTTTTTAGGATCTAAAACCTAGAGATTTCACAGGCCCATCTTGAGTAATTTTTTAGCCATCTTACTAATCTGTTAAGCAATAAAGACCAGAAGAAAGGGTTCATAAAAAAGGACAGGTTTTCAAACATTTTTCTTGTGAAAAATACAGTTTAAATGTGTGACCGAGATATGCCACGGCAAACAGGGAATTTTCAGATTTTTTTACTATACCATGAAATCCCTGAATATAGAAGTTGTGACTAAATTTGGACCTATAACAGGCTGCAGTTTTCTGCTGAGATGCCATGAGAATAAGGGCATTTTAGATCTAATTAGAAAATTAACAGAAGTTTCAATGTGTAAGTGGCACTCAGTAGAGCAGCATGCCGAAGTTTCTTGATTATATATTAAAAATGGGACTTCAGTTTCCATGTCATTCTGATATCATTGAGAATTGGGTCATAAATCTTTTAAAAGTTACTGCTTAGGAGTGGCCATAGTAGATGTCTCATAAATACACTTTAGACTAGCAGAATAGATCAAATTAGAAGATAGTGAGGTATTAATTTTATGAATATTTATAAATATTGTCCAAAAAATATAGCTTCATGCAAAGTAGATATGCACAGATTCATATTCCCCACCATATGATGACTTATAGAATCACGGAATAATTTCATTTGGTAAAGACCCTNAAGATCATTGAGTCCAAACATAAATATAACACTGCTAAGTCCACCACTAAACCATGTCCCTAAGCACTGAATCTACATGTCTTTTAAACATCCCCACGGCCGGTGACTCCACCACTTCCCTGGGCAGTGTGTTCCAACACTTGATAACTCTTTCGGTAAAGAAATTTTTCCTAATATCCAATTTAAGCTTCCCGTGGCACAACTTCAGGCTGTTTCCCCTCATCCTATCAGTTGTTACCTGGGAAAAGAGACCAACATCTGCCTTGCTACAAACTCCTTTCAGGTAGTTGTAGAAAGCAACAAGGTCTCCCTTCAGCCTGCTTTTCCCCAGACTAAACAAACCCAGGTGCCTCAGACAGTCCACATAAGACTTGTTCTCTAGACACCTCACCAGCCTCGTTGCCCTTCTCTGGGCATGCTCCAGCACCTCAATGTCCTTCTTGTAGTGAGGGGCTCAAAACCGAACACAGTACTCGAGGTGCAACCTCACCAGGGCTGATTACTGGGGCACGATCACCTTCCTGCTCCTGCTGCCCACACTATTCCTGATACAAGCCAGGATGCCGTTGGCCTTTTTGGCCACCTGGGCACACTGCTGGTTCATGTTCAGCCGCCTGTCCATCAACACCCCAAGATCCTTTTCTGCTGGACAGCTCTCCAGCCACTCCTCCCCAAGCCTGTAGCGTTGCCTGGGGTTGTTGTGACACAAGTGCAGGATCCGGTACTTGACCTTGTTTAATCTCGTACAATTGACCTTGGCTCATCGATCCAGTCTGTCTAGATCCCTCTGCAAAGCCTTCCTACCCTCAAGCAGCAAAACACTGCTGCCTAGCTTGGGCTTATCTGGAAACTTACTGAGGGAGCACTCGATCTCCTCATCCAGACCATTGATAAAGATGTTAAACAAAACTGGCTTTAATACTGAGCCCTGGGGAACACCTCTCGTGACTGGCCACAGGATGGGTTTAACTCCATTCACCACAAATCTTTGGACCTGGCCATCCAGCCAGTTTTTTACCCAGCAAAGTGTACACCTGTCCAGGTCATAAGCAGCCAGCTTCTGTTGGTTGACAGCCGGCTGAACATGAGCCAGCAGTGTGCCCAGGTGGCCAAGAAGGCCAATGGCATCCTGGCTTGTATCAGGAATAGTGTGGGCAGCAGGAGTAGGGAGGTGATCTTGCCCCTGTACTCGGCACTGGTGAGGCTGCACCTGGAGTGTTCAGTTTTGGGCCCCTCACTACAAGAAGGACACTGAGTTGTTGGCACTCATCCAAAGAAGGTCATCAAGGCTGGTGAAGGGTCTGGAGAACAAGTCATATGAGGAGTCACTGTGGGAACTGGGGCTGTTTAGTCTGGAGAAGAGGCTGAGGGGACACCTTATTGCTCTCTGTAACTACCTGAAACGAGGTTGTAGTGAGGCAGGTCTTGGTCTCTTCTCCCAACTAACTAGCAACAGGATGAGAGGCAATGGCGTCAAGTTGCATCAGTGGAGGTTTAGATTGGATATTAGGAAAAATTTCTTTACTGAAAGAGTGGTCAGGCATTGGAACAGGCTGTCCAGGGAAGTGGTTGAGTCCCCATCCCTGGAGATGTTGAAAAAATGTGTAGATATGACACTTCAGGACATGGTTTAGCAGTCATGCAGGTGTTGGGTTGATGGTTCGACTTGATGAACTTAGAGGTCTTTTCCAACCTTTATGATTCTATGATTCTATAATTCTATAATTCTATTTTAGATGTATATTATTAGATATACTAGTAGGCAAAAGCTATTCTTTCTAGGTGAAATAACCACAGAAACATACTATGTCAAAACCTAAGTCACTGGGAAAATTAAATGGGTTAAAAGGTGACGATGAATAACTAAATTGCCTTTCACACAATGCTCTGTGTTGCGAGTCTAAAAGAGAGAGATGTGCAGTTCCTGCAGTGTTATAGTCCATGAGTTCATTCCAGAGATTCGGAATAGCATTTCCTCACATCTACTCCTTCTTTTTCTTTTTACAATAAACCTTTTTCATTTTAATGGTCTACTTAAACATGACACGGTCTGTCATATCTTGAACTGCAGTCTGTTTTTTCCTATGATTTGTCTTATACCACTGTGATTTCTTTTCTTGGAAGCAGAGCTTGAAAATAAGTGATCTTCCTGGATGAAGGTAATTGTTTGTCATGGTAAATAATAGGACAATCATGGAGAAAACTCACAATAGCTGGCTTTTTGAAAAAGTGGAAAAACAGCACTCCCCAAAACCTGAACAGAAAATTTTAATTAAGGAATTTGTCCAAAGGGCAAGAACAGTCCAAACAAATAACCATGATTATACAAGGGAAATATTTAGATTCATGTGATGGTAATAAACTAATAATTTTAAATAATTTTAACAATTTACACTCTTTTCTAAACTACATACTGTATCTTACTGTTCTAATAACTCCCGGTTTACAACTTCTTTGTTACATTTCACTGAACTACAAATATCCTTTGCATTCCTGTGCACCAGATCTTTCATTACCTTATATATGGCTGAGCTGACTTCCTCAACCCCTTTACATCAGGCTACGTTCAGCTTTTTTTTCCGTTGTCCAGTACACATTAAGGAGCTTCGTACAGACTAAGGACCTTAGATTAGGGCTGTTTTCCAGAAAGTATTTGTATATTCCATTGTTTTGAGACATTTGTGTATTCGTAATATCACATCCTGGAATTGAACTGTTTGTCATCATCCAAAATTCTGATTTAAACATGTGGTGGGTGGGGTACTCAGAGTGTTCAGGTACTTTTATATGTGACTCTAAGGTTTTAAACTAAAATGTACGGGCCCGAAGTGGATACCTGTCTGTTTTTTAAAGATTGCAGGCAACCTGTCAGTGCACATATAGGTGTTATGCCTCTGGCAGTATTTAAGATGAAAGGTTATGAATTCTTTCTTTTCCCTGAATGTGCAGGAAGCCAGGCTCTGGTTATTTGCCTATTATTTTGAACTCAGAAACAATAGCAAGGGCAATACCTAAAACAGATTCTGATAAAAGGGGTCCTGAATATGGGTCTTGCACAGCATACTGTTACTTACTGTATAAATGCCTTAACAAAAGAGATTGGCTGGGAGTACCCATATCTCAGAAGAGTATGAAGGATTCTTCATCGGGATGTTTGCAATATAACTACTGTTTTTGTGTAAAGGTTTTATAATCTAAAGCAAGTATAACTCAACAACCCTTTTTGGAACTGTGATATTTTTATAACAGTTGTATCGTAGCAGAGTGTAACATGGCTAGTTAGGTTTGCTAACTTTTAAATTTTACTGACAATAAGAGTTCAGGCAAGTAGGAACTGCAGTCAGCCTGTTAATTTCACTTGTAAAACCACTAGGATGTTGACTTAGCTGCTTTTTTAGTCAAAGTGTGTTAAGAAAGTTTGCTTGTTTATTTTTCTGGTTTTGTTAAGCAGTGTGAACGTATACTGTGACTGAAGATCAGAAGGAACAGAAGAGACACAGGGAAAGAAAGATGAAAGAAGAGATGGAACTACAAATCCCAAGAGTTCAAGTTTGTGCTGCTATAGAGGGTGCAACTATGGAAATAACTTAATATTTCTACTGGATTTTAAAAAAATCCATCTTGCTGTACAGTAAGTTCTATTGTGGAGATTTTCTTTTCCTTATTAATGGTGTTAAGATAAACAAAAATAAAGGAGATACTGCTTTCAGTAAACGGAAACTGTCATGAAAGTGACAGATGCTGGAGGCAGCAGAGGGTAAAAAAAGAGATAGTGAAGAGTAGTGCACAGGTATACATAGGGCTGGACTACTGAGTATATTTGGTACCAAGGCTAGGAATATAGTTACTTAGAGTCTTTCTATAGTCAGTGAAAGAGAGATATTTCCAGTGAGTAATTCAAACTTTCAGTGAAGGTGAACAAGAAAAGGTTCATCTGAAGTTACTCATCAATATAGTAGTTCTATATACGTGAAAAACCCAGCAACCTTGAAAGACGGGAAGGTTGTGGTTGTAATTGTTTTGACTGGTGAAAAAAAGGAGAATGTGGTCTCATTATCTTTCATCAGTACAGAATCTCTGAAGATGTATAAACATCATGGAAGGCTATAACCACTAATGAAATAGAAGATAATGGTCAATGCTCGCAAATGAGGGAGGTTATAGCCTGTAGTCTTTGGTGGTCATATGCCGGATGTTTGGACTCCACTGCATTGTAGTTTTAAAAGAAATATACTCATGTCTTATTGCTACTTTCCAAGTTGTCTAAATGAACGTTCAGGAAAACAGAATAATTTCGCTTAACATCAGAGGTCCACTGTTCACTCTAGGTATCCTATGTAGTCAATAAATAGAAAAAGGCTCTTTGAAGGTGTAAGTCCTCTGCAGTACTTTAGGCAGCTGCCTCAGAATGAGAAGAAGCAGCCTTTTCTATTAACTAGAAAATTCAGCAACCGTCTTAGAGGTTGAGATGCATAATTGGTAACATGGCTTCCATCCTGGCTGAATCTGCTGCCAGGTGATATTTATGACTTTGGAAATGGTAAGAAAAATAGGCTTTGGGAGCACCTGGCTGGGACCAGGGGTTCTGGAGGGATGTGTAAGCCCTTGGGGTTACTGCAAGGAGGATAGGGAAGATGATTCCTGGAGGAACATCCGTCAAAGAGAAAGAAGTGGTCATTTCCCTAACAGACACCTCACCTGAATGAGTCCAGAGCTTAGTCTGCACAGAGCTGTCTTTCATTAAAATGCTCATAACTATTCAAGGGATACCTCCAGCAACTCAGAGGAAAGCATTATGAAATGAGAATTTTATGACTATTTTATCATTGACATCACTGCATGGTAAAACTGTCCCATCACTCTGGAAAGAAAAAAAATGTTATTTTCTGAGAATGTAAAAAATCAAGTGACAGTCTCCAGTAGGGGAAAAAAAAATCTGCCTTTGGAGCCAATTTCAGGACTTTACAGAACTAATGCATAATTGTTGAATTGTGGAGCCTGCTAAGATCACACCATATTTCAATATTTTTCTGTGTTATGTGGCTGAATATGTAGGGACATTTGCAAGTATTCTGGATACCAAAGAATTTTGTGAGCCGTCTCTTCAGGTTTCGTAGGGAGCCTGATGGACAGTATCTCATGGTCTCCAGAAGCAGCTGAAATAATACTGCTGTGTTGATACTCTCCTGTTGATATGCTCCTTTTCCATCAAGTGTTGTTTTTTAATAGAAAGACACAGACATTTATCCACTCAGTGCTACAGAGGTTTGTAATCTTACCATTATATACAAGAAAAAAATAGAACAATAAATATGACATGAATTATCCATATATTTCTCAACAATACTGATCAGGAGAGATAAGATTGTCTTTGGAATCACTTGTCACAAATTTGGCATTTCCTTCTTTCTGTGTTGGCAGTACATTTCTATTTGCTTATTAACTGGTTACCCATGTGACATATACTGGCAGTTTCAATCTAGTTTCTGTTGTGCGGGCATGTATCTGTGTCTGCATCTGATACTGCTTCAGTTAATTCAGCTGAAGCTGGAGACTTGAGTGGTTGGGTAAAATGTGTTTCTTTCTCTCAGTAATGCTAGAACATGTCTATCAGAGATGAGTATATTAGGGAGATCAGCTATTTATATAATCCTAAACATAGGTACTGAAGCACAGGGCTGATCTGCAGTTCTGGTACTATAAATAGAAAAATACCATATGAAAATTATCTTGGACATATTTTTCCTTAGAGCCAAACTTAATGATGCTTAACTAGACCTGCAGAAATGTTAATTTACCAGTAGCACAAATTCCAATAGAAGTCTTATGGAATGAATGACTACAGGTTGTAGTGCAGGAAATGAAGATGCTTTGTCAGTGAAGATAAAATGTTCTTTCTTTTGAACATGTTGCCAGAAATCTCTGTTGATGTAAAGATATCACTAGTAAGGAGGTGACAAAAGTGGTAGACTGATTGTAGTAGCAGAATAACTCATCTTCTCCAGCTCCCATAAATCTTCCAGAGGGTTAATGATGAAGTGCAGGCTTTGGGTACAGAAGACACAAAGCTAGACATGCTTGCTAGTATGGCAAAATAAGTAATTTTCTTTTTTCTTTGGAGAATGAAAACTATTTTGTAAGATGTTTCTAAACTTGCTGCTGAATGGAATGAAGCTCTCATCCTTCTTGTGTTTATTCCTTTTGTGGTAGTTCCTGAACAAGCAGAGCAAGTGTTTCAACTTCCATCTGGACACAGTTCTGAAATATGTCAAAAACAGCAGCCAGGTCTTGATGTGGATGAGGTTAGTGGAAAAGAAGTTTCATAATCATACAAATATTCTCCATCAACACAGCAAAAGATTCACAGTCTAATAAATCTTCTAGTAAAATTTCCATCTGATTTATCAAGATCCATTCTATGCATACATTAAAATACCCACTAACACAATCACAATTGCTGATGTATACATTGGTGGATATACATAAATCCCTTGTATTGTAGCTTTAATTAGAAGGTAGTTCTAGGACTGATGTTAAGGCAAAAATGTATGCTAGACTCTTTCTTCTATTTCCAATGCCTGTACAGAAAGCTTATATGAAGAAAATTGAAAAGAGTTTGTTTTATGCATCCCTAAAATAATCTTGCCATGGGTTTTGACTTTCTCTTTTGGAATTCCTAGTAGCCTTTCCTCGGTGAAGTTAAAAACTAACCCCAAAGACCTCCTTTTTAGTTATTTTATCAGTGGTGGTTCCTCTGAAGGTATATGTACTGCAAAACTTCCAGGAAGGATCCTAAAAAACCCAGAATCTACCTTTAATAAATACTATGTGTGACCTCACAGCATTTCTTCATCGTGGCCTCAGGGTAGTTTCAGTACAATAATCTTGTTCTTCTCTTTAATCCCCACTGTATGCAAAGAGAAAAGGTAGGACACCTCTGTCTCCAGTCGATGTGGTAGAGACATTCTCAGAGAAAAGGCACGGTTGGAAGCTGGTCCATAACTCCAGGGTACAAAATGGAAGCACTGGATCATCTCAAATTGCTGTTAAAAATATTATCTTAACTTGCTTTTCCAGCTGGCTTACATTCTATGTTTTAGCTCTGTGGAAATCAGAATCATCTTGACCCTGAATGCATTGATGAGGTACTGGTCCATTTGTTATTACAAATGGTTATTTTTTAGAGGAAAAACAGTGGCAAGGAGAAATGTCACAGAAATATTATCCTGACTGTGGTAGACCATGGCAAATCAGGTTTGGGTGAGATATTAACCTTTCACTCTCACTGCAAGGTGGAAGCATTTCAATTCTACTGACTTCTGTTAATTTCACATCTCTTTAAAAAGCCCCTCTTGTGATCTGCAATAAATTCTGTGGATCCCCAAAAAAGAGCTATGTGGACTGTGTGTGCTCTTTTTCCTAGTATTTCATCAGGGTCATTATGAACATTAGACACATCAAAGGAATCACCAAATTGAAGAAAACCATAACAGCTGTGGAGATGCACATTTCTGTATTCACAGAGACTAATCTGTGAATTGTACTGTTTAACTAACCACATTAAAACTTGTCCTTTGGAAGAAGCAACCATATATCTACGTTTTTTCAAAGCTTTTAAGGTTTTTTCTTCTTTTGCCTTCTTGAAGTGAATGAAAAAAGGTGTAAAATATCACAGGCCAAGAGATTACAATAGACTATTAAAGGGCAGAAGAAACGTGTTTGAGATATTTAAAAAATTGAAAACTGCAGCCATAGTCTTTCCCCCAGTACAAGAGAGTTACTGGGAAGATGAAGCAAACTCGGTGGGCCACCTAGATGGCTGATGTGCTGGAATACATTGCGTGGGATGACTACTGGTTTGTTCAGCTGTAGGAGAGAAGACAGTCAATGCGCCTGAAATCCTCCACTGCGTAAAGGAGGTCATAGGGAAGGCAGGACCAGACTCTGCACAGAGGGATCTGGTGAAGAGACAAGAGGCAGAGGTTACAAACTGCAGCAAGCAAAATTCCTTTCAGATGAAGGGAAAAAACCACAAAACATTTGATGATCTGAAGTCATCTGATCCCACCCCTTGTTCATAGCAAGGCTATCTCAAAGTTAGAGCAGGGTGCCATGTCCGGTCAAGTTATGAAAATCTCCGAGCATGGCATCATGACAGTTTATTAAGCATTTATGTTAGTAATATAAATAATTCTAAGGATTTTGAATTATTTTGGAAAACATACAGAAATAACACACGGTATAAAACTGGTACAAATTAGTGATCTTCTAAAATTTAACTATTAATATAAGAATGGATTTTTTAACAGTCAAAACTTTTCTGAGTCATAAAGACATTTAAGTTATCTTTGGATTTGCTGTGGCTTCTAATTACTTGTTCTTGAAGTAAATAACTTCAAAAATTGGATAGAAGTGTTTACCCAAAGGCATAGTATCTTACACCTTGTTTGACAAAGGCTAATCATGTTTCCTCATTAGGTAGTAAAGCTCAAATAGGCCTCACCATGAAAAAACCCCAAACAAACAAACAAATATATTTGGGGTAAGAACTGAAGAAATTCTGTAAGTTGTGCAAATGAGGGACACTGTTCAAATGACTCAATAAACAGACATTAATTTTCTTTAGAAATCAATGCATCAAAACTGAGATGTGAATCAAAACTACAAACAAGTTATCTAAGTACAACTAGAAATGTACTTTTTGGAAACTACTGCATTTGAATTTTCATGCCAATGAACTCTGACATGAAATGTGTTATTTTAAACTTCTCTCTTTGTGCTCCCCATACTGCTCACTGAGGCTGAGTCTGAGTCTATGGGGAACTCAGAGGAAGAGGACATTGAAACCTCCTATTAGTTAGACTGTCCCAAGATAGCTGATCTGATCAGCTGCTTTGCACTCTTGGATCCTTTGCTAAGCTCTCACATCACAAGGTTTGTGAGTAATGTTTCACACCATCACCGGTTGGCTCAGAGAACATGCCCCATCCTGGTGGGCAATGACCCAGCTTCTATTATTCATGCCTTCATCACCCCTTGGCTAGAGTAGAGCAGTGTGATAAACCTGGGCATGATGCCTACAGCACTTAGGAAACTCCAACTAATAGGCAAGTCTGGAACACATCTCTGGAGGCACACAGACTACCATGGGTCCACCAAGTCTCCCTACAGAGATTTCCCACGAAATATCAGCTCAAGTTCAAATTCCTTTTCTACTAGCAAAAACCAGATTGTAACTCTCTGATGAAGACTGTGATTAAGAGTCCTGCTCCTTTGCTATGGACAGTGTATTGTAAATGAAATATAACTCATCTCTCAGAGCTTTCTTGTGATTCAAACTGAGTCCTAGAGTTCCTGCAGGGACAAAAGAACATCACTAATTCCTGTTCCTCAGCTCCTGTTCCATTTAACATAAACATATAAACACATAATAGTTTTTGTAATCCTAGAACTTAAACCCTACCAGAATACTGTCCTTCTGGAAAGAACGAGAAAACAGAAATCATATCAGAGATGCACAGTCCTGTCGTAGGAGGTCAGGGACTAAGTGAGGACTGCAGCCAGAAGGATCTATGTGGTGGATCAGACTAATCGTGCACAGTTAATGTCAAGTTCAGAGTCAAAGTTGTGGCTTTCTTTTGAACAGAGGCTTTTAAAAGGCATAGTGGCTAAATTTAGTGATGGAAAATATTTTCTGAGTTTGCTGAAAAATTCCTCCTGTTCACTACTACTAGAAACAGTTGATGAAATCAGAGAAATATTTTAAGGCTTTAATTCATCAAAGTATTTACCCAGATATCTAAATCCATTCCTATTTAGTGAAGTATGTGAGTATTTTAGGATTTTGTGTCTACAACTTTTATGTTCGTGCTGGCCATGTGAGAAGTAGGCCTGGATGTTAATATAAGAAGTAAGCAAATTTCAGAATTTTCTATTGTGCAAGCAGAACATCTGACACATTAATGCAAATACAAAAATGGACAAACTAAGAATGCTTCACTAGTCCCTCTGAAATAAGCAGCTAGTCCTCAGAGCAGAACTGAAGAAGCCTGCAATTTGTATAGCTTGGACTCTGAATAAAGAAGAGATTACAGCTCTATTTATGGCTGATACAGAGGTCCAATTCTTAGATCTACTTCAGGTAGAATAATAATAAAAAAAAGTTGTTAGAACTTTCAAAATTCTGCGTCATGGATATAGTATCTGGAAAAAAAAAACCACAAACAAGTTTCTAAATATTTAGGTGGAATGTCTCCACATAACTCACTATGGCTTGTTCTAGGGAACTCTATAAATCTTTAACATTTTCCTTATTTCATTCTTCTGTACATGATCCACTGAAAGAAATCCCTTCTGCATACCACAACTGACCTATTGTACCACGTCAATTTGAGAGACATACAATAAAAATAGCTAAAGAATGTGCTGATGAGAACAATTATAGAGGGAAGCTGTCATGAGGTTTATAGAATCTTCTTAGTTTGCTGGTTCCTAAGATCAGATGAGCTAGGAAAGCAGAGAACTGCAGCTGCAAATCAAAGCCAGCTTTCAAATGCAAGTGTTATTGATATTATAGAGGAATACATCTGAAGAGGAAAGCAGGATATGCCTTGACAGCACCAAAAATCTGTCCATCATATTATTTTTCTTTGACCTAAGCATTTTGTGGTTCAACTGGGAAGGAATTTAAGGGATTATGACAGCTAAAAAGGCAGGTATGTAGGTCTATAAGTAGGTATATTTTGGGTTCAGAAGAACTATTTTTTTTAAAGGCTATGTTGAATTCAGTGTGAAATGACTGAACTATTCCGATTCTAGGCAGTTCAAAGGAGTCTTGCAATGAATTTGTGGCTCGGTAGTGCACTGGATTTGTGCGCGCTTCTATCATCAACGTTTGAATAAGGTCTTGCAGCTCACTAAAGATTCCTCCACCCAAATGTTTTTTTCCATATAACTTTCTAGTCAGTGTGTCAACAGGGAATTACATCCATGGTTAACAACAACGATGAACCAGTTATCTGACAAAGCAATTCTATTTTACTCTTTGACATGGGTCAAAAAGACACAGTTCAGCTGTAAATATCACTTCCTCACATGTCAATATGAAAATCACATTGTCAGTGAAAATAAGTCACCTGTGGAAGCTTTGAAGATTGCTAACCGGAAGCCTATGCATTGGTATAACTTAAACAGATTATGTAAACCCTGTCAATTTAGGAGTTCAATAGTTTGTGCACTAATCAGGACCACACACATTTAAATGATACAAGTAATCAGTACAGCAAAAGGAAAGAAGGAGAAGAAATAAGGAAGTTAACACAGTAATCACAAAAGATTGCTGGGAACTTAACTAGAACTGCTAGGAACATTCCTAGCTATCCCATGTTTGAGGTATATTATTGAAACAGTTTCAGTTACATAAAGTAAAAGCAAACAGAAGAAATAAAAAAATATATTTTGTCATGTTCTCTTTAGTCACATTTATAGCAGACCGTGTAGATACCTACACACCCATTCATCAACCTGGACAGACCATCTGTTGCTCTTCCAATACTTGGTGGAGGTCAGTGATAATGTGGTCAGTGGCTTTGTTTTGTTATATTGTGTTGTTATTCAGCAAGGGTATTACCTTCCTCTTTTATGCAAAATGTGCGGTGGGTGCCTTAAGGATGCTTTGAATTGAGAAATGAAAAGATGTACATAAATGCAGATGAGATTGTTAATACAAATGCACACTAAGGTAAACGTTAACACATAGACACTGTTTTCATCGACATTATGCTCTGCAGAGTCTTTGCACAGAATGCTTTCACTGTTTCCTATAAAAGCTATTTGTCAGTAACAAATTAAGATCCCAGTGGTCGGTCTACTTTTTATTTCTTCATTGTTCTTTATTTATAACTTGATGCTTAAACTACACAGGAATTTTCCAAACATAAAGAAAGACAAGAGTTATTGCTTCATACACTTGAGCATCTAAAATAACAAAGATCTTTTGGAAATGCTCTCGCTATACTAAATCCCAGATGACAACATTAGCTCATTTCTATTGTCATTTCCTTTATTTGTGTTCCTAAGTATAAATGATGCAAATAGTATGACTACAGATAGTATCATGATCATGCACTCATTCATTGCTGGCAAGAAGAACGTTAGGGCTGCCTTACTAAGGCTACATCAATATTTTTCCCCTTGGACACTGTCCAGAAGAGCAAGACCTATATTGATCTGTTCTGACAGGCCTCAGCAGAGCACCCGAAGGCTCCAGGAGCTAGCCTCTGGACTGGCAGGCAAGCTGTGTTATGAACAGATTTGTTAATGTAATTCCTGTCATGCTCTAACAAAACATTTCCCTGTGAGATGTTCAAAAGACTCTGAAAAAGAGATATTTCAAAGCACTCTGAAAAGGAGATGTTACTTTCTCTATAATAGGCAAAATGTGCCCAGATTAAGGACTAAGAAATATTTTATGAATCGGGGGTATTTTGCTGTCTCCTGTTTGAGTCACACAGTGTCACAGAAGGTATGGATGGACACGATGCAAAAGGTACAAATTCAAGAAGCAAAAGGCAAATCTTTCTGTACAGAAGTTGCATCACCCCACCGGCCAGCAAGAATTTTCATCACCTCCAGCTGCTGTTGCAGACATTACTTGATTTAACGACATTAAAGCACTTCTGAAGAGCTCATCAGGATTCCCAGTCTCGTACACGCTATATACGCATATTGTATATAGCAGCCTTTGCACTAAATCATGCATTGCATGTGAGTACTTTGGTACAGAAAACCACACATAAACAATGTTACTGAACCACATCCACCTGTGTCTGCAGGATACACTCACACAACAGCCAGTGTCAATGCCCAAAGAAACTCTTAGGTTTTCCAGACTGTTGTGAAATTTCAATTCTCAGCTACAAAGAAGACAAGAAAGAGAGAAGGAAAAAAGCAAGGAAAGCAAGCATGGTGAAGAAGAGATAAAATGGAGTAACAATAATACTTGGAGTGTGTGATGGTGCTTATTAAGAGAGAGAAAGAGAAAACCATGAGGCAGAAACCCACACAAATGATCAAGTGAAAAAACAGCAAAGTAAAATGCAAAGAACAGCAGAGATAATACAGTTGGGGAAACAATGCTCAATCGACTTGAGGTACAAAACATCTGAAGGACAACAGTGACCAAAAAGGCATATATATATATATATATATTATTTTTCTTACATAGCTCTGTAGGACCATGGCAACACCCACCACCGCACTGTGTCATAAGGTGATAAATTTTATAATTCTGAGCACACCTTTTGGAGTAAATTGTTTTGACATTGTAAATCCCAATAAATCCGCAATTTTTTCTGGGGCCAAAAATGATAAAATTTAAAATAGAAATGAGGCTGTTCTGAGGATCAATCTCCTTCTGCCAGTAAAACAAAAAAATAAAGACCCTAAAAGGTCATGTCTTTTTTAAACATTAATCTTCTAAGAAGTTTTATACTAAAAGCATGAAAAAGCTCTAGTGTGTCAGGGAAAAAAGAGTAAAGAACAACGTTTTTTTCTCCAAATAGCTCCGAAGTTAGAAATAGACTGTTAATTTGAAATTTAAAGCAGGTTGCCAAGGATAATCATTGTGCCTAACTCCATCTGGAACTTCATCTCATACCGTATACATGTTTTTTTAAATGTCTGGCATAATATGTTGATTAGGTGGATTTAAAGACTGGGAAACAATATTCTGAGTAAATGATATCCTAATTTATAAATGTCAGTCACCCAAGGAGTTCTCTGAGATTCTAACTGGTGAATTCATTTCTTACACATAAGCTGCTGCAGAGAGGCAGCTTTACTTATTATAAAATATTTTTGGATTTTTTCCACTAGTTTTTGTAATTTCATGCTGGGCAGATAACATGGTGTATGTGTATATGCAGAGTTAGGGGAAGGATGGAGGGAATGAGGACAGAAAAAATAAAGTCTGCTTGATGCTCTTTCCACTGATAAAAACCTAATTACTCACCTAGACTTTAGACTATTCTCTCTAATTTTTCTCAACAGTTCTATTGACGTCAATGGAAATTCCAAATGTAGAATGAAGACAGAATACAGCTTGTTGTCATTTTGGAGCATAACAAAATATAAACCAGCCATTTATAAAATAGTTCTAATTGCAGTCATTGCAGAACAAGTAATTCTTGACAAGATTTCACAAACATGAAGGTAGGAGTCACCCAAACTTGTAAACAGAATTCAGTGCAAAAAAAAAATTATATTTTTAAGGTTTTAAAAACATCGGCTGTATATCTCTCCCTTGCAAATGGCAACCAAGAATTGTCAGATGAAAAGTGCATGTTATCCCTGCTAATGATGTCACCAGTTTACTTTTTTATGTTCATGTATTAATCATTTTATTTATAAGGTGATTTTCCAAAGAAAAATAACGAGAGGTCAAGCTGCCTCATTAAAAACAACCCACAAAGATAAAAAAAATAGGAACAGCAGATATTAAATAGCTATAAAAATGTTATAATTCATTAATCAGTTTAAGTGGTTTTATCTGATTGCTGTGCCGGTGAATATGTCTGTGCCTGGAACTCTCATAACATAAAAAAAATGGAATGCGAGAGGTAGATCATTTATGTATGTCTGTTTCCAGCCAAACTTAATCCAAAATCCAGAAAGGAGGCAGATTTTGATCTTATTGCGACCCTGACCGCGAATGCACATAAGCTGATTTCTTGGAAGTTCTTTTCAATTGTCTTTTTGGTATGCAGCAGAAGAGTGCTAGATTAAAAAAAACCCAGAAAATACTGAACTGCAATTTCTTACTCATTTCTTTTACTGTGGCTGTGTTTTACTGTTCAGTGGCACACTGTCTCTATCAGAAATTTTGTAACCTCCCAATCACTTTTCTGTAAAGTCTTGGTAAATGTAGCCATGCCTGGACTTCCAGGTGGGTTGGCCATTCAGACAAAAGAAATGGCTTTAGGATGTGAGAGTTTGTAGCTAATGATGATCTAGCTGGAATATTGGACAGGAAAGGACTTTGTAGCTCAAGGCCGTTGTTTTACAGCCGCAAGCAGCTATGATGTCTACTGCAGAGGCCACCATCTCTTCCACAGGGTTTGTCTGCCCCTGCTTCCTCACAGCAAAACTGAATGTGCTTGCAGAATTAAAGTAGCTCGTCACTGCATCTACTCAACATCTTTGCATATGCAAACATTTGGTGCTTGTGGGTGTATAGATCTGTGTGTGTGTGCAGGTACAGATTCATTATGCAGGGATCCCTGAATAGATACCCGTCCCCATCATCCACTGCTAGGTTACCATGGCACTGGCATCCCTAGAAATGTAAACAGTGATATTGCCATAAAAGGGTGGGTTACCAAAAGGACTAACGGGGCTGATGAGATGTACTTTGAGGGGGGACCTTCAAGGCTATGGGAAACCTGTGGTTTCTGGCATTGTGGAAGGAACCTTCCCCTGTAGTTTGCACGCCAAAGGAGACTGGGTGCCTTGCTGCTGAGATGGTGTCCCCTGTGTGAGGCGGTAGGCCAGCTTCTCCATCCATACTGGGCGTGATTCCCTCCTTCCTCCTCAATATGTGGTGGTGATGGAAATGATGAGACAATACATAAATTTTTTACCCACATCCAAAGAGGAATTAACTTACTCTAACTGCCTCCTGGCTGTGTCTCATTAAAAGCAAGCCGCACTGAACATTCAGAAATGTTTAGCCATGTCAAAATTTAATTACAATTTAGTGGGAATGAAACTATGTACGTAAATTGCACAATTTTCAGGGAAAGTCAGCCTTTGGATGCTGTGCTAATAAGGACTGGGCCATCTCTGGCATTTACTGTGGAAAGAGAAACGCATTACAGAATGGAAAATAAAGCCTATGTTCAGCATGTGCAAAGGTACAGCGTTAAACAGACAGATATATTGGAAGAGATAATTATAATGAAATCATGTTTCTAGCCACAAGGGTGAACTTTCTCCAAAACTCTGCAATGGCTGCAAGGTCCCTAAACCTCAACATTCCTTTGTTGTTTAGTAAATTGCTGTGAAGTGTATTGCATAATGTGCCTTTCGTCCTTTTGTACTGGTTTGTCCTCACAGGGAACAACTGCCTCATCGTTCCAGTTCAGTTCAAATAGTAGCTGCAACCTGAAATATAAGAAAATATAAAACACCAGCCTTTTCAAAAATTAGTAAACTTCTCACATCCACATATAAGGATGATCTATGTGTCTGAATTGGGGCACCACAAATTAATAGGCATGTAAGAGTTTTGATCTGACATATTTTGATAATTTATGTCAGTTTTGCATCTCAGATCCCTAATTAGTTTCAAAATGTTCACTCACTTTTCCTCAAATGGCTGTTTTGCCTTCAAAGTGTCCACTGTTCAGGAAAGATCTCATGGCCCAGGAGCGTTTGGTGAGTCTTGTAGCTGGATTCAGCTAAGGCACTTTGCCAGTTGTCTTCTTAAACTGTTTGCCAGTTAATACAGTACCTTTCTGTTTCACTTCTATTTTAATGTGAGAAAGGAATTCTGCTATTACATTAAGTGCAGGGGTCTCAAAGAAAACAGTCAGAATTAGTCAATGACCTTAGGATGTTGTCGCGTTAAAGGGGGGTAAAGGAGTCTGATAAGCGGCAAGAGTAAAGCTCTCTTGTTGAGTCATGAGGTTCAGAGCAGACCCCCTCGTGTTCTAAACTCTCTGTCAAGGAGAGTCTAGGCGCGGCTGGATCTACTCTTAGTCCCAGACTTGGTCAATGGTTTGTGTCTAAAGGGTTAAGTGTGTAGCCACTTCTCAGATTCAGCTTGCCTGTCAGAGCTCCTCCAAGGACTTTCACTGAAACAGTTTCACAAAGTTGAAACAATAGGTAATTTATTCAAGCGACAGGTATCACAGATTCGGGATTGCAGTTGATAAATGCACTGTCCATAAAAGTTGAGCTCCAGATAATAGTTCAGGGCTTTAGTTAACAATGTGTTCCTGGGGACTCATCTGACAAAGTCAGAGGTGCAACTCTTACCAAAAAGGCATCCCTTCTTGGGGGAGAGGTAAGAGAGGTTCAAGCCCGTCGACCCGCCCGTCAGGTGAAGTTCTCGCTTGGCGGCTCCTCCAAAGAGAGTTTTCAAGTGCCAGTTTTTAATTGTTTGGAAATCTTTTTGTGAGGTGGGACTCAGTCAATTCTTGTGTATCGATTGGCTCTTGGCATGGAATGTCGTGTCGTCAGAAGCGGGACTCAGCAGTGTGACACGCCTTCGGAGCAGGCATCTTGGTATGCACTTCCGGGGGCAGTCTGTTCTTCATCCGAAGCAATCTCTGGCTGCGCGGCCTCCGCGGCGCCCCACAGATCACTTGGTTTACAATGATGTGCTATCCCCCCTTACTTCTGTCTGATAAGATAGGCACCAGTCAGTTACTCGCTTTGTTAGCTCTCCGGCTCTTGACACCTCAGTCCGAGTTTGTCTTTCAAGTTTGTCTTTCGTCTTGCATTTGACAAGTCCAGCAAGGCCATCGATTACATTATCCACCCTGTGACCTTAGTCACATCTCACCAAAAAGAGTATCAGATGAATTTAGGTTCAGACGGGTTGAGGGGCTCATCTTCCTCTCTAATAGGAGAAGGAAATAAAGGAACATATTCAGGGTTATGAACCTGAAGCACTCTGATATGCGCACTAAAAGTTTTAACTAGTGAAGATTGTACACATGATAAACCCACACAAACAACAACAAGGAGTACAATAAACATCAATACATATTTCAAACTTTGTATCCATCCACTAATGTTTAGTCCAAGTCCATCAATAATTTTCAACATCCACCCTGTCCATTCCCAGGTCTTCTGCTTCATATATTCATGGAGTTCTCGAGACTGTTCTGCTATATTACGCATTTCAGCCATGGATTTATATAAAGTGACAGATACATTTGGGATAGAAACACAACAGTATTCATCAGGTTAGGAGGCATGTAGCCATCCGCAAACACCATTTTCTTTTAACAAAATCATATCTAAGGCTAACCTATTTTGTAGCGTCATTTTGGATGTAGCTTGCAGCTGCAAGTCAACTGCAATAATTGCTGGTTTTGCCCAGTTTGCTAAGGATTCTACTTGCCATGTCAAATTTTCTATATATAATTGATTATTCGTTATTAGTGTCCAATAACCCCAACCAGCTTGCATTCGTAAGTTTAGTCTCATTGCTGGGGCATAATAGCTTGGCCAGGCAAAAAGATTACCATTTTCTTGCATAGAGTTCCACATTTGTTTTTAGCTCTATGTCCTCGTAATTTTGTAAAGGATTGAATGAAATTAAAAGCTATAGTAGGACACAAGCTGGGAATACCTAGAGTACATTGTAGTCTGATATTTGTCCATTAGAACACACCCATACAGTTTCAGGTGGTGCAGGTAGCGTTAAAGTGCTACATGTATTATTTTTGAGTTCGTAGAGGCTATTATGTTCATTTAGATAATGTTGGAAAGGAACTCGGCATCTTTTGGCCTGTGGCTCAGCATTGTTGCTAGAAACTATATCGTATGCCTATTTGTTAACTTGTTTGGGATCCACTTTTATAATAGAATCTGACCTTGTCTTAGGGATTGGAGCACTATAATTATCACATAAACATACACTTCTTAAAGCGTGGTAAAGGTCTGCAACCATCCATATCCACGAGCAGTCATCAATATTAGAACAAGTTATCCTGTTGGTACAATTCCATAATTGGACTGGCCCTAGTGGGGCCAGCTTTCAGCTTGTACCAGGATATTATACTTAAAGGTAATAGGTACACCCCAGAATGGTCGAGGAGGCTGGTCAAGCCAGGGTACCTCCGTACAGTCAATAGACAATTTTATCTTGTTTAAATTCAGGAAATTTTTGTCAAGCTCTTGAGTGCAGTTAGAATTAGTTAAGGTTTGAAGGAGAAGTATAATGTTTGTAGGTAATTCTGCTTCCCCATAGTATGGAGATGGTATTGTCTTTCATTTCCCATAAATCCAGCAGTGCTCCTTTTAAGTCAAGGGGAATAACCCTAAATGGGAGTCCCTCTGCAGGGGTTGTTGGCAGCGTAAGGAAAGTGGTTCCCTGAGTCCAATTCATCATTCTAAGAGATCCTTGCAACAACTTAAAGGCTGTGTTTTCCTCTATCATACCTGAAGATTTCTTTGGTTTTTGATTATAATCTGTATGGAACACATGCACAATCATTACACCTAATATGTAAACACATACTAAACTTACACATATTTGTCTACTACTACTAATACATGATAGAAAGATTCATATTGACAATTCTATAGTAAATTATACCTATCAAAACCACAACAAAAGAAAACTATTGTGCATTAAAAAAACAGTAACTTAAACAATAAAGCAAAAGGTCACATAATGTACAAGTAAAACTAGAAATCAGTATTCCTATCACTAAATTAAATCACTATTATCTTTGTTGTCAGATTGTTTGGAGTTTCTGGGAACTTTGGTTTACAGATGATTCCACGGATTAGGACTAGAAGTATAAATCAGCAGTCCTGGAGGTCAGTCTGTTTTGACACACGACAGTCCATGATTTTAGGTGTAGTTTCCCAGCGTTTGGAAAATACCTGTAAACAGAAAAGAAAGGAGAGTGCTCGGTTGTCATTGAAACCGGCATATAATAGGTTAAAAGGTAGGTACTATCCATATAGTACTGATTCGATGCAGTTTTCCAGAGCTATCTTTCGCTTCCCAAGCATAAAGATTTTTTGGTTTTGTTAATACTAGTGCCACTGTTCCAATCTGAGGCATTTTAACCAGCACTGGTTGGCCTCCGTAAAAGCCAGTACGGTGTTCTGGTGTTATGTCTGCCTTTGGCACCAAAGTTGTTGCAGAAGCAGAGAATGCTTTCATTTTGGGACAGCCGTCTCCAGTGCATCTATTATTTAATTGATAGATGGCATTGGATAATCGAGATGCCACCCAGATTCATGGGTTTTAGCAAATTGTTTAACTAACCCATTTGTTTGCTCAACAATACTGTTTGCTTGAGGGTAGTATGGAGTATGGAATACCCACCGAATTCCTTCTTCTTTTGCCCAGTCTTGTACCACTGTGGCTGTGAAGTGTGTTCCGTTGTCACTTTGAATCTCCTCAGGAAGGGGGAGGGTGCTGAACCATTCCTTCAGGCTGTAAACTGTGTTATCTCCAGTTGCAGCCGGGATAGCTGTTTCCATGGCAATTCCTGAAACAACTTCCACCCCTACTAATACACGTTTTTTACCCCCTGAGGGTCGCAATGGACCTATGTAATCAATTTGCCAGGTGTGCCAAAGTGTTTTTTTTATTTCAGATGTGCATGGGAGGCGCCTTACTTGGATGATCGCAGGCGACACAGTGAACAGGCAGTGACCACTTGTTCACGCAGTTTTGTTGACACAGGCCACCCTCGGGCTATGCCTTCCCGATACAAATCAGCTCAGTCAGTGTGCCCTCGTTTTACATGTAACCATTCAAGTAAACATTCCCATTCTATTTCATCACTTGCTTACAATATCAATGTTGTGTAGCCGTGTGAGACTATCAACTTGTTGATTGAACTGGGCAGCAATAGAGGCTGATCGATCGTGCCCTTTCACCCAACCAGTGTGCAGTATCCTTTGCTCTCCTATTTTTAGCAATTGTTTCCAGCTGTCAGTTTGCCAGACTGGGACTCTATTTACCTGCCAGTTGTTGGCTACCCAGTGACTCACCCACTCAGTAGCTCCTTTAAAACAGCATATGAGTCAGTGTAAATATAGTCAGCACCGTGTTGCACAGCTAATAAAACTGCCCTAAGCTCCCCCACTTGTGCACTTCCTTTACTTGTTTCACTGACCCATTCTCCCGTGGCTACTTCCAGCGCCACTGCATTATAATTCCACTCCTTGTTTCGCCTGTAGGATGATGCATCAGTGAACCATACCCCTTCGAGGTTGCTGGTTTCTGTTAGAGGAAGTTCCTCCCAAATCGGAGATGGTTTGCTTGGAGGAGTTTGGAACAACGAAGTACTGTCTACATCTTTTTGTAATTTAGACACTTTAGTGCATCCCTCTGTAATAGGCATAATGTCATGGATGCTTTCCAGATAGGCATACCACTTACGGACCGTGGGCTTTTGGGCAGTGCCAGCAGGCGGCACTGTCCCTGTATAAATTGTGTCTAGGAGGCGGAAAGGTCCCGGAATGATTACACTCTGTTCTTTTCTTATTTGTTCCACTAGCTTTACAGCTCGTACCAAAGACAATAGCCCCTTTTCCAGGTCCGAGTATCACAATTCAGCATCATTAAAGGACTCTGAACTGAACTCAGGCCCTTCAGGTCCTCTTTGCCCAACATTACAGTAAGAACCGTGTTCAATAAATCCCCATTCCACATGAATTGGATCAGGGGGATGTACAGCACCTAGCTGCTGAAATAGTCTCAATTCTTTTACCAGTGTCTCCAGGGCATTAGGATGTTGATTTGTCCACCCCCATGATTTCTTTTTTCGTAGTAAATTATAAAGGAGTCGAGCAGTGATAGAAAATCCAAGGACATTTTTACACCAGTGTACTAAAGTTCCTAAAACTTGTTGCAATTCCTTAACATTAGAGGGATCCTGGCCCGGTTCTATTTTCTGCAGTGTGTCAGGAGGGATAGATAAGGCTCCTTTGATCCACCAGACCCCTAGGAATTTAACTTCCTGTGAGGGTCCCTGACACTTGGATGGGGGAATTTCCAGACCCAAGGTTGTTAATTGCAATGTCACAGCATCCATAGCCTGTTTAACAGTGTCAAATTGTTCCCCGCCAATCAAAAGGTCATCTATATATTGATATATAGTAACGTCTGACAGAATAGGAATGCCACTCAGTGTTTTAGCTAAAGAATCGTGAGCAATGGTGGGGGAACGTTTATATCCCTGAGGCAGCCTGTTAAAGGTGTATTGTATCCCTTTCCAGGTAAAAGCACATTGAGCCTGATCATGTTCCTGGAGTGGAACCACAAAAAACGTATCTTTTACATCTAAAGTTGCCACCTATCTGTGAGATGCTCCCTGTATCTGGGTTACCAATTCTGCAATGCTAGGTACAGCTTCAGTTAAAGGTGCAGTGCTGGCGTTTAATCATCTGTAAACAATCGTGACACTCCACTGCCTGTTTGGTTTTTTTTACTGGTCAAACAGGGGAATTATAGGGTGAGTGTGTAGGAGTGATGATGCCTTGGTTTTCAAATTCTCTTACCACCCCGTCAATACCCAATTGCTCAGCTGCTTGTAAGGTGCACTGTTTTGTGTTTGTAACTTTTGATGATGGTAAAGATATGGACATTTCTAGTAAATTTGGTTTTTTAGGGTCATTCTGTTTAATTTCTTGCCTGGCGAAACTCCACACTGAACCATCAGGGAGTTTCCACACTCTGCCATACAAGAAATCAAATCCTAAAATATTAGTGTTAGCAGCACAGACCAATATTTCAGTGGGGGTTAATCTTTGATCGTCTGGGAGCCACAAGGTAACTTTTGCTGTAGGGCATTGCCTTATGACTCCATCAATGCCTGTAAATTTCACTTACCGCAGCCAGATTTTAAACTTAAGCATGTTGTGGTCTCCTTGGCGATTACCGAAATTTGAGCACCCGTATCAATGAGGAAATGTACAAAAACTTTCTTTGGTCCCACCGGGATGGCAATGACAGGTTCGGGGGATATATCAGAGAGCCACTCTATAGCTGGTAGCCGCCGAGGAAGGAGGCTCACAGCCCTTCCCGGGGCTGTGCGTTTTTTGCCTGAGGGTCTGTTAAATCAATTAGCTCCTGCCGTGGGGCGGAGGGTGCAGCGTTAACAGGAGTTGTTTTGTTTCCTGCCGGCTGACCGTTCTTTGTTGGATTAAGCTTATGGCTTAACGACTGTACGAGAATTTTTAGGTCAGTCGTGGATGTACCAATCAATAGGTGCCGTGGCACACCCATAGCTCGAGCTTTACGCCAGAGCTCGTTACGCTCCCTATCAAATTTTGGTTTGCATTCGGGCTTAGCCTTAGGGCTGTGAATCTGGCGAACTCGCCGAGGTAGAGGATCAGGCAACTGTGAGGATCCAATCCATCCCATCCTGCGTCCGTAGTTTATTATGTCTTGTACAAATTCACTCCAAGTGATTACTTGATTTTGATCTTGGTCCTGATCCTGATCTTGCCCTCAACCTTGTCTGGGTCTAGCACTGTCCCAGACATCTCCATCCCAGGTCTCGGGATCCGCATGCTGTATTACTTTGCGGATTTGTTTAGCTGAGACCGAGGACGGTACCTGTTTTAATGAGAGATTTAATTTTTCTTCTAAATGTTTTTCTCGCTTGTTGGCCCAAAACAATTGTGATTTAAGGTAACCAATTTCACCTTTAAGGGTGTCGATTTGTGTCTCCAATTTCTTTCGACTTTCCTTTTCAAAAGTTAGTGATGTATTTAGTACTTCATTTTCTGATTTTAGTGCGGCATATTCTACATCTGCAACTTTTTCAGGCAGCAGGGACTCATTAATTTCTTTCTGTGCACAAGATAGGCAAGCCCCCAATACAGCACAAATAAATTTTTTGCCTTTAGTGTTTTTGATTTTTTGCTCACTTAAACACTGTTTTATCCGTTCTACCACTTTATCCTCATCTTTCCAGAATTTCTGGGCCCATTCAATTCCTGCTTCTGATGGTGCACACTTATATTTTTGTAGCAGTTTATCCATGGCAATCCTGCCGACTACGCCAATTTTTTACTGTCACTTTAAAGGGAGGTAAGGGAGACTGATAAGTGGCAAGAGGAAAGCCCTCTCTTTGAGTCACGAGGTTCAGAGCAGACCCCCTCGTGTTCTAAACTCTCTGAGAGAGGAGTCTAGGTGCAGCTGCATCTACTCCCAGTCCCAGACTTGGTCAATGGTTTATGTCTAAAGGGTTAAGTGTGTAGCCACTTCTCAGATTCAGCTTGTCTGCCAGAGCTCCTCCAAGGACTTTCACTGAAACAGTTTCACAAAGCTGAAACACGAGGTGATTTATTCAAGCGACAGCTATCACAGATTCGGGATTGCTGTTGATAAATGCACTGTCTACAAAACTTGAGCTCCAGGTAATAGTTTAGTGCTTTAGTTAATAACGCGTTCCCGGGGACTCGTCTGACAAAGTCAGAGGCGCGACTCTTACCAAAAAGGCGTCCCTTCTTGGGGGGAGGAAGAGAGCTTCAGGCCCGTTGACCTGTCCGTCAGGTGAAGTTCTAGCTTGGCTCCTCCTCCAAAGAGAGTTTTCAAGTGCCAGTTTTTAACTGTTTGGAAATCTTTTTGTGAGGTGGGACTCAGTCAATTCTTGTGTATCGATTGGCTCTTGGCATGGAATGTCGTGTCGTCAGAAGCGGGACTCAGCAGAGTGACACGCCTTCGGAGCGGGCATCTTGGTATGTGCATCCGGGGGCCATCTGTGCTTTCTCCGAAGCAATCTCTGAAGCAATCTCTGGCGGCGCAGACTCCTCGGTGCCCCACAGATCACTGGGTTTACAGTGATGGGCTATTCCCCCTTACTCCTGTCTGATGAGCACCAGTTAATTGCTCCTTTTGTTAACTCTCCGGCTCTTGACACCTCAGTGGAGAGACGCCTCAGTCCGAGTTTGTCTTTCGTCTTGCATTTGACAAGTGCAGGAAGGCCATCAATTGCTGACCTAAATTTAAATAAACAGTAAAACAGATACTCTCTGAAAGAACTAGAGACAGTAATGGGCATGTGCGCTGCATCTGCATTCCAAGAAGAGCATATGATTTTAAAATCTAGAAGTTTTCTAATCTCAGAATCCTCTAATGAGGAGTTCAAATCAATCTGAGAAAATAATCTGATATTTAGAATAATCTGAGAAATCCTGTACTCTGGAACATTTTAGTATTTCTGTCATTAATTAGCGCAAACACAAGATCTAGCCTTAATGTTTGATAACCTGCTTTTCCAGATTTTTTTGGTCTACTTTTTAACTTTCTTTCACTTTTCTGTAGTTCCACCGGACAATTAAGAATTGAAATGTCCCTTTGCAAATACAGCTCACTATGTATCAGGCTCATTTATGGTAACTACTCACACAGGAACAAAGATGCTGTTGTGCTCACACAATCTACATTCAGCTCTCAGTCTTTAGAACCAGCCTCCCAGGAGACATTTCTGTGCTACTGTCATTCTTTAGCGGTTTGTTCTGTTCCGCTTCTACTGATACGTAAAGTTAGATAGTCACAACATTATGTCATCTCCTTGGAGAACATTAATACAATAGTAAAATACAGCGCAAGTCCATATAATCGGTCAGAAATTATTTTGAATTGCCTTTATATATTATTCTATAATTGATTCAGAATGGTATTCTACTGCTGCAGCTTGCATGCAGAAGAGTGCCAATGCAGATGTATGGAAGTTAGCAGAAACATTAGGAAAACATGTTCAATTCAGCTCAAGAATTTAAGGAGTTAATACCTTCGTGTTAAAGAATTTCCTTTACTGTCAGGTTGTGTGAATTCATTGCCTAGTCCACTTAAAGAATATTTCTGGTCAACATGTCTTGTAATTTTCATTATGTTTCATTATGAAAGTACTTTTCAGAAGCGCTATCCATAATCAGTGCACTGTATGCACTACATTGTGTACAGTGGCCTTTGCTTTAAATCATTTTATGTAAGTATTTCTGTGTAGAAAAACATATACAAAAAACGTTTGATGCTGTGAAAAGCCGGAGTTGAAGACTCAATAGTCGGAAGACTATTAAGCAGGTATTCTTTATTAAGGGATCTCTCCTCCAAACGTGTGCACCGAAAGGACACACTTACTAGGTATTCATGCTATGTTGACGTACACATTTATTACATTTGCAAGAAATGTTTATCACAGTTTTACGGACAACTTATTAGTGTATGGTAATGTCCTTCGAATGTGTTTGGTTGGCGTCTCTTGGTGATCGGGCGGGGTCTTCAGATTATCCTGCAGCCTCTTTATCTCTGTAGTTTGCATACCTGTTCTCCCAAGGCCCAGCCGCCTAAAGGGATTATTCAGGAGTCTCTTATTTTACAACCATCCCAATTATTCACAAAGAACTAAGACTTGTTTTGGTTGTGCAAGGATTCTGACCACCTAACCCGATAACATCCCCTACGTGTTACATTTGTTACATTCACAGTTATCATTTTACTGAACCACATTCACCTGTGTCTGCAGGATACACGCACAGCAATCAGCGTCTATGCCCAAAGATGCTCCTATGCTTTCCAGAACTGTTGTGCCGTTTCAGTTCTCAGCTACAAAGAAGACAGACTTGGATTTCTGTCTTGGCTAAACAATGCCATGCAACACCATGTTTATTTATTGCAGAAGAATGAAGAACCAAATAAACTCTAAACAGAAAGTGAATTAATGGATTCAGAATTCCTAGGTATTTCAAACATGGAGCTTACATGCCTTTTCTTACTTTGACTTTATTTGATAAAAAGAACTGTTACAGGTGTGGGAATTAACAAATTAAATTTGAAAGATGTGGATAGGAATCACGCGATATATACTTACAGTAAATTACTTTCCTAGAATCTTATCCAGCTCACCATAACATAAACACAATTTATCCTGCTCTGCCTAAGAAATGGGCACCGTAAAGTGCTCCTCCAAAAGTGCTAAACTTATACAGCTAAAAATAGTTTGAAACAAAAACAAAAAAAGTTTTACAGAGACATTGAAATGAAAGGAAAATAGCTAATTGGGCCATGACTGAAACTATTCTAGCAGTCATGCAGACTTCCATTGTGTCACTGAGCTTTGCATCCAGTTTTAGGGACTACCAACAGCCACAGACTGAAACAAATCTTTACCTCCCAACAGTGTTTCATTAATGCCTCCCGCCAGCTTCTTAGAACTAAAAATGTGCTTACTATTCTGCTGGATCAGAATCTCAGATCATGAGTCTTTTGTGTTAAGAAATCATATTTTATTGGTATTTTGAAATACCACAATGTTTTCTGGCATTGAACAAATCTTTAAAAAATGAATAATAATGAAACATTGTGGAACAAAAGATAACACTTGGATAACTTGATTTAAAATTGCATGGTATATAAAATCATTTTATCTGTCATAGGCTTGATTTAATCTATATTGATCTGGGTTTATTTAATCTATATTGATCTGGGTTTTTTTCAGTTTTTTTGTGGTTTTTTTTTAGCATTGTGATAAGCTGCTACAGTGTCATCTATGTTTTTGAGAATTCTGTACACGTGGATTACAGAAAAAGAAGGTGGTAGGGTCCTTTCACTTTTGGTGAGACAAATTTGAAGATTCAGTTGTCATGAGATTTATTAACAGAAGTTGCTGAGCATGGCATACCTGTTTTCTATGATTAGTTAGTCATCCTGTCAGAGATGCTACAGGAGCATCCTCGCCTCTTGTGATTCTCTGGTCAGTTATTTCCTATGGTTTTAACCAAGTTTATTGAAACAAAGCAAACTTTGGACAACCGAAAGTATACCACTACTTTCAGTCGTACACTGGGAAATGTGAAAATGAAGGAATTCTGGTGTAGTATATGTAGAACATGCAAAAATACAACCACAATGACAAATGAATAAATACACATCAAAGTCTCTATGCACTGCCACTTGAGGTGGATAACATTTCTAGCTCATGTTTTGGCTACTACTTACTGAACTGTTATTTGAAATTCAGGTATGGGTTTCAATGCAGTTCTGCAAACACTTTGATATTGTGGGAGGTTGAATCACAAGTAGCAATGATTTAATGAAAGTCAAGTAATGATGTGGGCAGTATGAGGTCTCTTCTTAAAATGTTCCACAAGTCTGGCTGCAGAGATCTTGTGCCAGTGGTCAGTATGGCAACCTGCATCTCTATTTCTCAGAAACAGATGAAAATATTACAGAGTAAGCCTGAAGTTCCCCCTTTCAATCCTGTTTCACTCCTTTTTTGTATGGTGTATAAGCAAGAAGAGTATGAATGTTTAAATTATCTTGTGAGATCCCGTATATATCTTGAAATATTTTTTTTATAGTTGATGACATCATATATTAACCCCCCCCCCATTATTCAAACGACAGCATAAAAACACGTTCAAAATCAAACTTCAAGGACAACAAACTAACATTTCAGTAATCCTATCTCAGTCATAGCGATGACATAAAAAAAGCAAGAGGGCAGCAATGGCAAAGGGAGTATGAGTCAGTGGTTCCTAAGTATTGAAAGATAAACAAAGGTGAGAATTAAAGAAACCATATGCATCATTTTCTTTTCCATATTAGGCAAATATTACAGTTTTATAGTTCCTACAGAGACAGCAAAATGCTAATATTCATATTATTAAAAAATGAAACACTGAGAAGGGGAAATTTTAGTGGTACCATACATTAAATTTTCCCTCTTGTTACCTTAGTCAGTTTGACAGCTCTTGTTCTCACTAGTGGAATCTGAAATTCTAGACTACATTTTACTTTTCTCTGTCAAACAGAAGCTAAATAATGTATGAAGAATGTTTAAATCCAGAGGAACTACAGCATACTAGACTGCAAGTGGCATACTGCTGGGATTTGTCCTCTGATGTGCTACTGATATTGTATCCAGTTTCTGTTCCTTCTTAATGCCTAAATTTAATTCTTCCAAAAGTTAAATATTGACCCTTATCTCTCTCACTTGTGGTGACAGAGGCCTCTGAGTCACCTTGAAATCTGAAACAAGGCAAACCAGAAACAACAAAAGATGTGCCTAAGTATGCCTTAATTGTTGTTTTTCAGTATCAAAGACAGGAATAGGAAAAAAGGAGGGAACTGTATTCTGTTTTAGACTGGGAACACAGAAGTTTTGCTTTTCAGGCTTGACTTTGACACGACTTCCTAGTAGCATTGAACAATTCCTCTTATCTTCTGCTTTTTTTGCTTATCTGTTGTTGCTTGTACTTCTCCTGTCTGTCTTCATGAGATGCTGCTGTTTTCAAGTGCTTTGAATTGAACAAGACCTAGAGTGGCTAAATATAAAAGTGTAATACTCAGCCCAAAGTGCAGAGTAATTCCAAATAACTAATTCACTTTTAAAAGAGTAATACTAAAGAGGATGTTAAAAACACTGTAACAAAATAAGTTTTACATTTGACATCTCTTTTACAATAAAAGGATTTGGAAGGTTTTTCCTTGTAAGTAGAATAGGTGCCAGTTAGAAGAAAGTTATTTAGTTACCTTGTGGTGAATTTAAAGTAAGAATTGCTTAATTTGCCTGAAGCAGAAAACCGCTTGAATAATATGTTCAATAGAATATCAGAAATCTGACAAAGATTTGGGGGCATGGTTATAAATAAACTTTTGCAAGATGATGAGAAGAAAAGATTTCACTGCTTTTGTAAGTGAGATGATAGCTTGCTTAAGAATGATATGGAGCACTAAAATCTCCTGAAAAGATTACACCGCTCCTTGATCTGCTGTCTTACAGAAAGTATTTCGGTTAACACTCATTGCACAAAATACACCTTATCCAGTCAAGAATTTAAACCAAATTATATGAGATATCTTTTTTTTGACACTGACACAAGCTCTGCACAAAGTCTGATTCATCTTGAGTGTAGCAAATTGCAAACATATAGCCCTTTCACCTGAGTAGACACAAGGATGTTTTTAGAAGATGAACATTCTAAAAGCAAGGAGAATATTCTTTGGAATAGTGGAAAATCCAACATTTCTACTTCCAACAGTTCTGGTGAGCAAGATTATAATCTTGACAAAGCAACACCAATGTATTTGTAAGCATCGCCCCAGAATTATCACTGACTAATATAAATGTTGTAGTGTTTATTTATGTCCTGGTGAACTACCCATTTCAATTCAGAAATAAGCAACATTCACCATCACGTGGACAACCTAATTCTACCAACACTCATCTGTTGAAACTTTGCTCCATTTTCAGGCTGTAGAATTGGGATGCGCCTTTCTTTGACCTGCTCTGTTAATCCAGCCAGCTCTCTAGTCCTTAAATACTCATAAAACATTTACTTCTGTCCTAGAAATGCTCTATATGAGAGAAACTCACAGCAAAGTCTCTGCAATCTGCTGCCAAGATTCTGCAAGGAGTTGATAACTGTAAATGTAACAAATGTAACGTGGGGGATGTTATCACTTCAGGTGGTCGAAACAAGTCTTGGATCTTTGTGAGTAATTCGGATGGTTGCAAAACAAGGGACTCCTGAATAATCCCTTTAGGCGCCTGGGCCTTGGGAGAACAGGTATGCAAACTACAGAGATAAGGAGGCTGCAGGATAATCTGGATCCCTGCCGAGAGACGCCAAACAAACATGTGCGACGGACATTACCATATATTAATGAATTCTTGGAAAAGCCATTACTATGATAAACATTTCTTGGAAATGTAATGAATATGTATGTTAACATAACATAAATACCTAGTAACTGTGTCTCTTCGGTGCACACGTTTGGAGGAGATATCCCCCGTGTGCCCGGCGCCGCAATAAAGAATACCTGCTTAATAGTCTGCCGACTATTGAGTCTTCAATTCCGGCTTTTCACGGCATCAATTGCATGAGAGAAGAGAATGAAATTTTCCAGCTTTTCAAAGCGAGCTTCTTTTATAAAATTTCACAAGTTCCTTGCCTGTTGTAATTTTTACAATGCCTTGAAAATGGATCAGCTAGTGGGTCTTAGTCATAGCCTGTAATTTATTTGAAAAGTGCATGCATATTTTTTTCCTTAGCACATGGGGTAAGGACGATCCGTGATACTTGATTATGTGTAAGCAGTACACAGAACAGTTGTAAGGTCAAAGAGTTTGAAGGGGCACGTACTGCACTTAACACCTAATTTGCAGAGTATGTACTTTTGTCTTAGGTTTCTCCAAAGCTCCATTGATCAGCCGACTGGATTGGTAAAACAGCTGAAGTTTTTAAAAACCTTGGCCAGAGTCACCAGTGCTGATTTTTGCACCACTAAAAGGCTTAGGGGAAACATATTGCTGCTAAATTTCCACTGTTGTTGAAGTGGAAAATGGCCACAGTGCATGGGATGATCTTAGGAGGTGTATACAGTCTCTGAAAAAAAATCCTCCCTTTTTTGACTTCCACTCAGAATAATGTGTTGTTTCACTGAACTTCCCCAGAGTCTAATTTCCTCCTTTTCATTAGGAGGATTGTTGTGAAGTAAAAAACCAAAGAGATTATGCAACAGTTCAGAAAGTACAGGCATACGTTTACTGTCTTCCAAATGTGTAAGCCCACACATATAGAACTTTTCAAGTGAATGTTGAAGTTTAAGTGGCATGTGAATAGCATTCTGTCCCTTAAAATGTCTTTCAAATAAATGAACGTTTGATGACATAAGGAAGAGGAACTTGGCAGGACTTTAATTTTAGAGCTTGATATAGTTCAGACAAATGCTTCAGAGTAAGGAGGCTGGTGCCAGTCCACTGCCCAAACTGAGTATCTTTTTCTGTACTAGTTTAAGGGTTAGTAAGAGGATTGATTTACCATTTTTTGAGTGTTCAATTTCCAGAGGGCAAGGAGGCAGTGAAATTCCTTCACAGTTATTAATGGATTGATCAGTTTTAGTGAAGCAGAACTTACAATAATGTGAGTTATTTTAGAAGACTTCTGGAATACAGCAACTTCTGTATTCTCCTTCAAGTGAGTTGTTTAAATACCAGCAGTAGAATACCACAGGAGGCTGAAGAAAAAATCAACAAGAGAGATGTAGACACAGATAAAGGTATTTATTGAGTAATGTTATATTTTGTTTTGTTTTTAAAAGTAGCCAAGGATTAGCTTTTAGCGAATACTTTTTTTAAGGGACAAATGCTCTTGTTTTTTGTTTTGATTTTTGTTTGTTTGGTTGGTTTTTTTCCCCACTGATGTAACCATCATGGATGCGATTTGAATTTATTTTTGTGGCAGCTTCTTACATAGTTGTACACATTTACTTATAATAGTTAACAGTATAACTGTAGTGATGGAGAAAGTATTAGAAAAGCATAGGAAGAGCCCCAAATTCCTCTTGTAATTCCAATCTAATTTTTAAAAATGAAAGGTTGATTATACCATGAAGATGACTTCATCATCTCAAATACTAGCATGGTATCCCTGCCTGTCTGATATCTGTGGTGGGTTAACTTTAGCTAAGGGCCAAACTCCAGCTGCTCACTCCTCTCCTCAGTGGGACATGGGGATAGTATAGGACAAGAAAGCTTTTGGGTCATGATAAAGGCAGGGAGGTTGCTTTCCAGTTACTATCAGAGGAAAAACAGGCTTGACTTGGAGAAAATTAATTTATTGCCAATTAAAATTGATTCAGGTAGTGAGAAACAAACATTAAAACCCACCTTTCCTCCTGTCCTGTCCCAGGCTGAATGTCACTCTTTCAGTCCCGAATGCTCTGTCCAACCCTAAGTGACGCAGGGAGAATGGCAGGGGTATGGTTGGTACACAGTGGTTCCTCTCTCTTTCTCCTTCCCTCTGGATGAGCTGCAGGGAAATAGCTGCTCCACCATGGTCCTCCTCCATGGGCTGCAGTGTGGATACCTGCTCCACTGTGACCTCTCCATGGGCGGCAGGGGAATCTCTGCTCTGGTACCTGGAGCACCTCCTCCCGTCCTTCTCTGACTTTGATGGTCACAGAGGTGCTGCTTCTCACACTTTTGTCCTCATTCCTCACTGCCATGCAGCATTTTGCCCTTTCTAAAATACATTTTCCCAGAGGTGCTATCACTGATGTCTGTCGCCCTCAGTAGATATTTTTTGGGACACACCCCTTTCCCACCCCAGTGGCTGCAGCCAAGACCTCCACCTACTCCAGCTACTGATGCCACTGGCCAGGGGTGCTTGCACCCCAGGGCTGACTCCAGTTCCGGGCACCGAGTGCCATCCCAGTTGCCCCTTGAAATGCTGGCAACTCATCCTCACAGCACTCCCGTATGTGGGGTAGAGGGAGGTGATGGAGAGATGGTTAAGGAAGGATTCAATAAGAAGACAGGACAGACTGGGCTCATCAAGCTCAGAGCTTGGTCACATGCATACTCACCAGACACTGTTTAGATGCAACTGGCTCCTTTCTATCCCCCCTTTATTCCTCCCTGATCCCCTTCCCCTGCACATTCTTTACGGAGTTTTGTGTAGTCCCACAGGCTCCTCTTAAATGTCCAAAAACCTCGCATTCCTCTTGTTTTCCCTTTCTTACTGGCTACTAAGTCCAGGTTTGCCCTCTCCAGAGCTATGTCTACCTGTCAAGCAGATGCTCTCACCTTTGGCATACTCTTGCATTATCCTTTCCTCAAAAAGGGAGGATTCAGAAAAAATGTAAAGGAAAAGCATAAACTAAATATAGTTTCAATATAAAAACAAGTATCCAAAAAAAAGCGGAGCAACTAGGACAGAAGAAACTAAAACTAAAGTAATTTGATACAGGAAAAAAACCCATGCCAACTAGAGGTCATCATCTTTGAGAATGATCCTGACTGTACTAAGTAAAAAAGGTATTTTCACAGTGTACTAGTGAATACAATACTGCTGATATCACTCCAGAGGAGCAGCAATGAGTCTGTTCAGGTCAATGCACTCCACTGAGAGTACTCAGCAGACAAATGTGTTAATGTGGGTATTGTATTGGAGGGAGAAGGGTGAGGGCAGCAACAATCTTCCAGCGGTGCTTCATCCTTTCCTGCCTCTTTCCTGGTGCTGTGGGTGGTGAGAGAAGTAGATACAAGGAGGAACTCTTGATTACTCACAGGAGAAATTGGCTTGCTTTGGCTGGGAGGCAATATCACTGGACACAATACTATGGCTAGGGGTTCTACCTGGAAGTAAATCACCTCTTAACTAGACATTGCTGCCTAGATACAGTATACATGATTTTAGTAGTGCTTGCATATGTAGGACTTAATCCTTTGGTGTCTGGTGCATCTGACCTGCCTGTGCTTAAGGCTGTATTTCCAAAGTTGCATTTTCCAAAGGGGCCCAAACACAGAATAATTGCAAAAAGTGCATAATCTCATCAGCATTGGATCTGGCTATAAGTGCCTGCTTGTAGCACGGCATGAGCCCGGTGAAATAGCAGCCTTCTTACATCCTGCTGGGCGTTTCATTCCCCCCTTGTACTGCAGACTTGTGCATGAATGACACCCAGCCTTTACCTGAAGTTCTGGGTGTGTTTTGACTGCTTCTATAGGTTGTAGGCAATGCTCCTAAGGTGCTACCCATTGTAACTTTTGCTATCATTGCTGAATAGTTGTCACTCTTGTAGGGTCCACTTGGATCATGTAGATAAAATAAGGAGCAATTGGTTTTGGACAATGAAGCAGTAACATGCTGGATACAGGTGCACTTGCGCAGCACCAACCTGTCTTGTGGCTCTGTGGCACTTATGTGCCCTGCTGGTACCCTCTGCTGAGTACCTGCCCTGGCCGTACAGGTACACTCTGGACAGATGTAGGCACACTCCTGGAAAAGTGCAGCTCCCAAGTAGTTCTGAATCACTGTGAATATTTTGTTGTGATGTCACTAGCACCCCACACACCTCTGCTCCAGAGCTCGCCCAACTTGACAAGAAGATGTGAAGTTATAAACACTCAACTGTGGTTGATGTGAGTGGCCCTGAGGCAAGATGTTTGTTGCCTGGTGCAGGCAGTACAACTGCACACTAAGCTAAAAGAGGAGCCATGGGACTGTGCTGGCGATGGCCCTTCACCTCAAGACAGGTGGAATAATAGTAACAAGATATTTGTGCCTGTGTTGGTGAGACATGAAAGTATGTAGTGCTATACGACAGGATACTCTTGCAAAATGTAGTGTGAATGTGGCTGTTGTGCTCCAAAGAAGGCTGGGACTTCTCCAGTATGGATGTGACAGGGACATGCCTTTCAGCCTAGGTGTTGACATGTGCATCTCAACAAAGTCAGTAAATATGTTGTCAAGGTAGAAATCTGTGCAGTTCTGTGCCTAAACTCCTACACATCAAGTCATAAAATCCATGTCTGGCTACTTAGGTATGTCTGGTGATACACCTGTCCTGACTTTTGTTTCCTGTAATACTGCTGGAACACACTTGAGCAACGGTGGAGTTATATTAGTGGTCTTTCTTGAAATGGGCCAAGTGTGTAGCCAAGTATGCAACATTTGTGAAGCTAGAGAGCAATTAGGAAGAAGGGACCTCAGCTGATGGTCCAGAGATCAGGCTTGACCCATGAGAAAACGGAGAATGGGAAATACTGGACTTTGCTCTGTATTCTAGGGTCTACCTCTGCATTTTTATTAGAAAAACCTGAGCGGCCAGGCTACTATACTGAAATGTGTAATATTTGAACTCAAACCTTCTTGGACTGAGAAATGTTTAGATAAAATATCCTCCCAAAAGCCACCTGTAAGAAAACATCTTTTTGCAGATCCCAATGCAATATTTTTAAGAAAAGTCAATACCGTCCTTTTTTAACCAAAGATGAGAGAGAAGCCTCCTAAAAAGTCTGTGGAGCTAATAATGGAGACATGAAAGGACACCTTCTGTTCGAGGAATCTGACACAGTAAAAAAAGTGAAGCGCTTGTTTGCAGTGGAGTTTGTTACAAGGGAACCTACTGAAGTGTGAGTTGGACGAATTGTCTCAGATCTAAGTTTAAAACAAATAATCCGAAAGAATAATATCTGAAACAGCAATCAAACAGTATTCTACAGGATCCCATAAATTGCAATTGAAACTGAAGTTGCAAAACTACTAACTGTGGTGTATGCTGTACTGGCTTGCTTGCAGTAGGCATACTGGTAAATGATACACTAAGGAGAGTCAAAATGGCTTTTTGGTAGAGGGACGTCATGCTTCTGATGATTCAGTCAACGTCACGATGCTATTGCGTAAAAGATCCTTGATCTGCTCGCTCCTGAATACTGTGTGTGGGACTCTCTATCTTATAAAATGGTATAGTAAAAATGAAGAGGTATATTCCTAACCTTAGAAAAAATAGGGGAGATGATAGATAGATATGCTAGAAATCAATAAAACTGTGACTATTTTGGCAAAGATGAGATGAGAATGAGCATTCCTTATTTTTACTAAAGCAGGAACAAGGGGAGAACCCAACTGAACTACTTGGAAGCAGTTTTAGAATCAAAACAAAGCAAATAAACATAGTTTAATTGTGTAACTCATTGCTACAAGAAGTTTTGAACCAAAAGGATAAATAAATGAAAAGAGTTGTACAAATTCATTTAAGAAAAGTCCAGAAACAGCTATTGAAAACAGTGATGTGCACGTGGCTTTCAGTTCAGGAAATCCCATAAGATCCAGGTCACTGGAACTTGGCAGCACACAAGTTAAAATAATCAGTGGAAGCAGCATATTTAACTTATTTCTTATTTTTCCTAAGCATCTGCTACTGATCCTGTTAGGCACAGGAGAGTGGACTGGGCAGATCTTTGATCTGGTGCATTTTTATGTATAGATGACAAAATTTAATTACTATTTTTTTACCAAAAGAATTAAATAACAGTTTGTTCAGTACTGTGATTGATACTGCTCTTTATCTTCCAAAAATAAAGTCGTATTGAAAAATTGGCAAACTGGTCTCACATGAAAGTATCTTAAGTACAAGTATAGTAGATACACTGACAGAGTAGACAATGTCTTTTACCTGTTTATTAAAAAAAATACTGGTAAGGCCCGAACCTAGCAGATGGTGTTAATTGTGTATTCTCTGCTTTAACTGATGTGAAGGGTTTTGCAAGAGCACTGAGGACTTGGGGTCTGGCACTGTCCTACTGAAAGCTATCGCAGTTGTGAGCATGTCCTCTCTATGGAGGAGTAACTCCGTATTCCACCTGTGGGCGTAATGCGCCACACACAGCCTCCGTATGAGCTGGAGAGTGTGTTTTGTGGAATACTTGTTCCTTGTGATGGGTAGTGGGACTAGGCACGCTAGCACCCAGGAAGGCATTCCTGGGCATTTTGTTATGCTAACAGGTACTGAGGCCCTGTGACTCCCTCGTACCCTGCTTTCAGAGCTGGTGGTGGTCAGCTGCTTTACCAAAGCGTGCACGCTTCCCAAGTGTGTTGAAAATCCAAAAACTGGAGACAGGCTGTGGAACAAGAGGCTTCTGTTGTTACAATTAAACAAGAAGTGAAATAAGTTCAAGGTACAGATTTCTAGGGTAAAGGAATCTGTTTTTCCTGCTGATGAAAACCAAGAAACAAATCTTCCAAGACTACCCACCTCAGCAAAGCTGGTTTTCTTTTTATTCAATGCATTAGAAAAACAGGAAAATAAGTAGGCATAAGAATGCATTTGGATTCCAGTGAACTTGCCTCATACATCACTCTAGAAACAAAATTCCCATTTACACACAGAATTTACAGAAAAGAAATTGGCTACAACTGATCTACAACTAACATGATGAAATGCAGAGGGAAAAAGCTTTTACTGTAATTGTCAGAAATTCATGTTTCCCATTTTTCACTACAGAACATAAGAAATGAGTTGAACATGCTTTTTATTTCACAGAACTAGCAATTTTCTGTCTTTGGAAAGTTTTGAAGGGAGGAGCTCAGAGGTGCTGTGGGAGGGACTAAAATTCATATTAAAGTTTTGGCATGAGAGGGAGAATTGTCAGAGTAGAAAGTTTCTTCTGAGGTTTTGCTTTTTTTTTCCTATTTAGGATGATAAGTATTCATGTTCAGATTCTTCTGATAATTCTTTTTTGGAATTCTGACTGTCAGATTATTCCCAGGATTGAAGAATGCGGACTTTCATGTTCTCAGGTAATCTCTTACTTGTTCCTGTTTGCTATCTATTAATATAGTAGTTGTATGCTGCCAAAATAAATGTAAGAAAAACAAGAAAGCAAAAATGGAAAAATATTTCAGCTGTCCTGAACATTCACTTTATATTCGTGACATTCTGAACTAAGTATCCAAAGTGGCAAAGATGACTGTTAGAAAGGGAGTAAGAAAATGCATTTTACACTACTTCAAATTGCTGTTGTTAGTACCATTTTTAATCGGTGTTTTGTATTTGAAAAAAAAATTATTTAGTTCATATTCATTGCTTTGGAGAGTCAGTTTTTACAACAGCAGTGGTGCCAAAGAGATGAGGGAGGGAGGAACGGGAGGTTTCAGAAATTGTTAATTATGTTAGGAATATATGAACCACTGACTTTCCTGTGAATAAATGAATTAAACTTGAGAAAGATTAAAACCTGTTTTTCATTTTGAGGGACGAATGTAACTGCAGTATTAAATTTAATGACTTATGTATGTGCATAAAAGCGTAGTGTGAACCATACCATCTCTTGAATTTTGTATGCTTCCAAATATCCCCACAAAGGGGCAGTGTGGAGATAGTCTGCTTCTGTTGGCATGCTGAAACAGCGAGAATACAGTAAATTGAAAGATAAAAGAAGAAAGCATAAAATGAAAGAGAATCTGATTGCCTAAATGTGGTGGTACTACCCAGATATTAAGTTAGTACATGTTACAGCAATTTTTTTCTATATTTTATACAGGTATCCTAGAAAACAGTAGGAATAAAGATGCTTATAAAATACTAGATTGAGGGACCCTCCCCCCAATATTTAAAGTTGTTTAATATTCCTGCATTCAAATTCTGTAGCCTCTATCCACTTAGATAATGGTTTTAGAATAATAAAATATAGCCATAAGAGATTAATCTCTACATGTACCTGAGCACTTTTCAAGAATTTTTATGTACTTATGTTTATGGATGCAAACACACGTGTATTTTAAATAATTTATGCTCCTTGGTCTGCTGCAATGAGAGTTTAAAATAGAAATGATTTATTGTTCTAATTTATCCCTCCAAAGAGTGTATGACTATCAGCACATAAAAAAAATCAGAAACCTTTTTTGGTGGGATTCAGTCTAGGGGATAAGATTTGCCTCTGGGAACCTTGTAGGGCATCTTTCTCTGTCATATCATAGGTAGGTTGGTCAAGAAGACCGATTCACCAGATGCCTAAAATATAGACACAACACTGAGGTTTTGTAGGCTGGATCACTTTCTTTGCCTTCAAGAGTTTGTCTTACAATTCTTCCAATACTGAAGGTTGGATAACTGAGAAAGGTGTATTTTTTTTTTTAATCTACAGGGGAAATACGTTGTTTCCAGTATAATGCAATCAATCATTTGTGATGCGAAAGATAGGATTCAGTTCATGTTCTCTATGTAATGTTTCTGCTAGTTTATTCAGTAGAATCTTGAATGAATTACTGAATTTTAAGACAAAAATGTTTTCTCACTGGGAACAATAATGAACTCAACAGGGCAATTCACTGCCAGCGTAGTATTTTCAATCTAGTGCAAAACATTTTAGCTACGTGAACTTTAGAGTCTCATGACTAACTTGTTAGAGAAAATTCCTTCTTCCTTTTCCTTTGGAAGTGACTTCAATTTCCCTACATAACCAGCCACAATTTGTGGTCTCAATCCCATTCCTACTCGAGTTACTTTAAAAGGGAGCAGTTTATCTTCTCCACAATTTATAACCCAATGCTCTTTATAGGGGTACTAACCAGGGTTTACAATTTGTCTTTGTCTGTGCAACGTATGTGTGCTGCCTTCTGCTATAGCACATCAGATCACAAAGTAGAGAATCAATTCCGTTTTTCTAGCAATTTGCTTAATATGATAATTAGACATAATTTTAAAACTATCGAAAGTTTTCTGTAGCTGCTATTGCTACAAGTGAGTGTTACAGAAAATTGTTTTCCTCTTTATGAACTTTTCCCATAAGTTTGTATAGCGGATTTCTCATCTGCAGTGTCAGCCCTGAGGTTATGTGGTTCTTCATAAAGCAGTAGGGGAAGGAAAAGGAATTAATTTGCATTTTTCTGCATTTTTCAAACTGTGGGTACTGTCAGAAGGTTTTGAGCAGGTTTAGTAACTGAAACTGCTGAGTTTGACCAGCAGACTAGATTTTAAGGTGATTATGTCCCTTGAATATTTGTAAGCAGTTTTGACTTGCTTGGGTACTTCTTATCAGAGTAAAGCATTAGTTGTACTTAAGAGAGAAATAGCGACATAACTGTTTTGAGGTATGTGACTTAAAAACCCATCACATTGAACTGTTTAGATTTTGGATCTTACTACAATTTTATGACTCATTCTTAGTTTACTGTAAGTATTCAGAAAGTCATCCTTGCATTGCCTTGTATAGAATTGTAGAATCATAGAATGGTTTGGGCTGGAAGGGGCCTTCAAAGGTCTTCTAGTCCAACCCCCCTGCAATGAGCAAGACATCTGCTTCTAGACCAGGTTGCTTAGAGCCCCTTCCAACCTGACCTTGAATGTTTCCGGGGATGGGGCATCTACCGCCTCTCTGGGCAACCCATGCCAGTGTTTCACAACCCTCATAAAAAATTTCTTCCTCATATCCAGTCTAAATCTACACTCTGTTAGATTAAAAGCATTACCCCTTGTCCTATCACAACAGACCCTACTAAAAAGTTTGTCCCTATCTACCTTATAAGCCCCCTTTAGGTACTGAAAGGCCACAGTAATGTCTTCCCAGAGCCTTCTCCAGGCTGAACAACCTCAACTCTCTCAGCCTTTTCTCACAGCAGAGCAGTTCCAGCCCTCAGATAATTTTTGTGGCCCTCCTCTGGACCCACTCCAACAGGTCCATGTCTTTCCTGTGCTGAGGGCTCCAAAGCTGGATGCAGGACTCCAGGTGGGGTCTCACCAGAGCGGAGCAGAGGGGCAGAATCACCTCCTTCGACCTGCTGGCCACACTGCTTTTGATGCAGCCCAGGATACGGTTGGCCTTCTGTGCTGTGAGCGCACGTTGTCGGCTCATGTCCAGCTTTTCATCCACCAAGTCCTTCTCGGCAGGACTGCTCTCAGTCCCTTCATCCCTCAGCCTGTTTTGATACTGGAGACTGCCTTGACCCAGGTGCCCGACCTTGCACTTGCCCTTGTTGAACTTCATGAGGTTCACACGGGCCCACCTCTCCAGCTTGTCCAGGTCCCTCTGGATGACATCCCGTGCCTCACGCATGTCAACTGCACCACTCAGCTTGGTGTCATCCGCAAAATTTCTGAGGGTGCACTCTATCCTGCTGTCTGTGTCATTGATTAAGATATTAAACAGTACTTGTCCCAGTATAGACCCCTGAGGGACACCACTTGTCACTGATCTCCATTTGGACATTGAACTGTTGACCACCACCCTCTGGAGGCGGCCATCCAACCAATCTCTCATCCACCGAACAGTCCACCCATCAAATCCATGTCTCTCCGGTTTAGAGAGAAGGATGTTGTGGGGGGCCATGTCAAAGGCCTTACAGAAGTCCAGATAGATCACTTTTAAACTGTGTGAAAAAAATAAAAATAAAGAAACCCAACAGGGCAGGAACCTAAATTCTGAGACCCAATGTAAAAGTCAGATTTGGTGGTTCTCAGAGTGACACTGAGGGTTTTTGTGGGGAAGGGGAAGG
>Ga0065711_1000364_pt1 | contig 70636 bp, 43 predicted proteins | sample Hoacrofraction12_FD_59098 | JGI IMG/M metagenome (GOLD analysis project Ga0065711, IMG submission 59098) | Hoatzin crop microbial communities from Cojedes, Venezuela - Epithelial fraction 12 v2 (version 2) | ecosystem: Host-associated > Birds > Digestive system > Esophagus > Crop | place... | reverse complement strand
GGCTGCCCAGGGAGGCTGTGGAGTCTCCTTCTCTGGAGATATTCCAGACCCGCCTGGACGCGGTGCTGTGCAGCCTGCTGTGGGTGACCCTGCTTGGGCAGGGGGTTGGACTGGGTGACCCACAGAGGGCCCTTCCAACCCCTGCCACGCTGGGATCCTGTGATTCTGAGTCAGGCGAAGCTCTGGGGGCAGCTGTGAAAACGCCTGTCAAACCGCAGCGGCTGTGAAGGGCTGAGCCACCGCTGCCCCATCTCCGAGACACGAGGCAGGGGAGCGGGTCCTGGCGTGGGAGAATGAGCCCAGGCGCAGCCGTGCACAGAGACAGGTACGGCCGGTAAGGAGAGGGACTGCGCTTGTAAACCCGACTCCAGCCACGCTCCTCAGCGGGACACGCGCTTTGACCAGATGCCGCAAACCCCAAACACCCCGCAGCAGGCACAGGCAAGGGCTGCCTACAAACAACGCCGTGTCACTGTGGGGAGAGATCTGTTTATTTTAAGATACACTCTGTTTCTGAAGAAGGGTATTTTAGCAGCCTGCAACAGAAATGTGAACCAGAGGGTTAACCTGCCCGTTCGGCCTTGGCCAGCCTTGCCGATGCTCACACAAGTGTCTTGGAATAGGAAAAAAAAAAGGTCCAAAATTCAAACTGTACACCTTTTTACAGGGTGTTGAGCTGGGTTCACTTTTTACACTGCTGTACACGCTTGGGATAACGAAATGCAATTGTATTCAGAGCCAATACATCATCCCAGGCCACTAACGAAGACAAAATAAAAGCGGTGGTGAGCGGAAGCTGCACAGATACACAGGCAAACGAAGCTTCTTGTGTTCCCGATATCCCAGAGCGTGTTTATGAAGGGAAAGCGGTGAGGAGCAAAGCCTTCCTGGTTGTGGGGCTCCCTTCTCCTGCACCGGGACTGATCTGTCGACCCCAGCGGCTTCGCTGTGTGTCAGCCCTGTTCACAGCTGACTTTGTGACAGCGCAAACAAGCAGCTCGCTCGCTCACTGAGCCTGCGCAGTAACACCGGCAGCGCGTTCCGGCGCTCTCACAGTAACCGGTACCACAACAGCTTTTCGGAAGCAGAAACGCAGCGGCCAGCCAACGCTCGCTGCCGGGTCGCACGCCTGGACATCCCCGCGCAGCAGTCGTGACAGGGCCTGCACCTGAAGCGGCCTCTAGCACACTGGCAGGGACGCGGGTGGCAGCCCCGCGGCGCCAGGCTCCCAGCAGCCGCGCTTCCCACTGTCCCGCTCCGCCAGCCAGCGGGCAGCGGGCACTGCGACGTGCTCAGGCTCCCGGGAAAGCACCCGCCGAAGGGACAGAGGTCTCCCGGCTGGCAATATACACCGTAAAAGCAGCAGCCGGGGCATGCTGAAGGGAAGGAATTTAAAACGGGGAAGAAGAAACTGGAAATAGGCATGAGCAGAACTGCAGCCACCTCCACCTTCTGCTCTTGACTGCGGCAAGGGAGCTTGCAACAGAGCAGAGACAGCCCAGCTCCCGGGCTCGGCCCTGCCCTGCTCACACCGGTTTCTTCAGTCCCCGACGGGGCTCCGGCCACGGGAACCCCGCAGTGCTCGTTAGCAGCAAACCAGAGGCACGGTCCCCCACGCACCCCTCGTGCCCTTGCTCTCTGGGGCCGCGTCCCCGAGCCCAGGTGTGCTCAGGGTAGGACGCTTCGCCTTCCGCCGAGCCTCGGTTCCCAGCACCACCAGCACTACCTTCTTTTTCGCATGCAGGTTTCCAGCCTTCCCAGCTCTTCGTAGGCCTGGTAGAAAACGTCAAAGTCTCTGGCACTCCAGCCCCTCCACACAGCCAGGCACCACTCCATGTTTTCGTTCTCGAAGCAGCACACAACGGTGTCCTTCGCGATGAGAGCGGCATCCACCAGCGTCCTGGGAAAGGGAGAACAGAGCTGGGAAGGGCATTGCCGCGGCGAGTGGCTCCGCTAACGCAGCGCACCGCCGCTCAGCTGCGCGGCACTGACTCACAAGCTCCCCTTTCCAGCTCCCGAATCTCCTTTTATAAGCTGCAAATCCCCGAGAAGGGAGAACGTAACAAAAAGAGGGATCAGAAACTATGTCACGGCAAAAGCAAGCGGCTCAGTGACACGGGCAAAAGATTTCCAAAGGGATTCAGGTGCCTAAACACACAGGTGGGTGCTGAAGTCTGCCGTGACATCCGGAAGCTGCTGCTAATCTCCCCATTTGCTCACTCCGTAGGCTCTTCTGCCTGCTGCCAGCCAGGTGTTGTCAAAACCCCCTGCACCGCACCACAGCTAGCCGGCTGCCGAGATGCCTCCGCAGCACGAAACGCGGTCTGGAAGCGGGACGGAGCGCAGCTCCGCCAGCTGAGGGTACGAGCCCCCGGTCCGGACCAGCAGGCACGGCCACGGCAACAGCCAGGGGACCCGCAGGCTCGTGCAGGAGGAGTCCTGCGTGATGGCACCGAGCTGCGTGCGCTTCCCTTCGTGGTCTCCGAGCGTGTTGCGGGGTCACAGAATCACAGAACGGTCGGGGTTGGCAGGGACCTCTGTGGGTCATCTAGTCCAACCCCCTGCCGAAGCAGGGTCACCTACAGCAGGCAAACAACAGTGGTTAAAGCTGGCCCTGCAGGTACCCCAGAGGGAGGGGGCCAGGCAGGAGAGGACACTTTGGTCGCAGGAGAGGACACTTTTGCCCACACAGGGTTCAAGGACAGGAGTCCAGTCCTTGCTGGGCTCTTTCTACCACTCCAATGGCAGGCGGGGAGAGACCGGCCCTGAACTGTTTCCCCAGACGGGCCCCTGGATGGGGAGCACCGCCAACAAGAGCCATCCTTGGCCGCTGGTTTTTATCGCAAACCGCCCCTAAGCAGCCACCTCCCTTCCCTGCTCTGCTCCTGGAGGAGGCAGGCGCTCCCGGCGGGTCTCCATCCCGCCCGTCAAACAGGGCGAGCCAACAGCCACGGTGCCTGAAGCAGCCACGCTGCAGGGCTGCAAAGCAGGAGAGTCCGAGACGGCCGAGTCGCCCTGCCGTGACTCCCCACTTCACCTGGGTAAAGCAACACCAACTTCGGAGTACCTGCGAACAACGAAGAGCGTACTCCACTCCTGAGTAACTGATAAAGACACTTCAGTTCGCAAGTAGAGGGAACAACAGGAGCACTTTCATCTCTCCTTGTGTTTGCCCAGTGGTAATAAAGGAACATTTATAATCCTTAGCACTGCTTAACCTCCATTTGTTTGGACATAAATAGTACAATCCCAGACTAGTATTTAAGAGATCAGCAGGAACACCCTCCTCTCTCTAGCAGCTATTTATTTACTTGGACTCTCGCTCACCGTATGAAACATTTTAAATTAACGTATGTAACTGCTCTCCCCTGTGCTCCCCGAGCCTTCCCCCGGCCCGTCACTGCCGACAGCACAAAGGTGCTCATTTACAGCCAGAACGTCGACCTGATCCACGTGAATGCAGGCACAGACAAGCACCGCGCTCTGCATAAATACACCTCTTGTTCCTAACGCCGGGCCCGAGCCTGCTCCTCCGATCTTCTGCCAGGTGCCCTCACAGCACCGGGACTCGGCACCAGGCCGGATCAGACCGACATTTATCGCATGGTGCAAGGCGGTCCTGCCCATCTCGTTACAGGGGTACCTGGTCTCCGTGGATTTTGGAGGCTGGACCATGGTCTTCCCCTTGCTATCTGCCATGCTCTAACAGCATGCAATGCCTCCATGTGCAACCAGTAACCACATCTCCTCCAGCTGGGAGCTTCTCAGGTGCTGTGGGATGCTGAGAGGATGCTCCTGAGAGCCCTCAGGGCCTGTGTAGCCACCCTCTGCCACCCAGTCCCCTTCTGCACACCAGAAACTGGTGTGATGGGCACTGCCCAGTCAGCCTCACCCATAGGGAGCCAGTTCCCCAGCCTTCAGCACAGCGATCACTCTGCCCCGCTGGGTGCCGGATTCCTTCTCCAGTCCGATAACGATGATATCCCCTCCTCTCCTAGAAGAGAAACAAGGGAGACATCACATGCACTCAGCAATGGAGACTGCTGACAGCTGAGGAAGATCTGTGCTGGATATCCACCCTCTCCACTGCAACCCCTCCCGTAGTGACACGACGCAGGGGCCACTGCAATGCTGCTGAGGGCCATCCCGAGTCCACTACAGCGAGAGCTCTCGTGACAGGCAGAATCAGATTCCTGGTGGTTTGCATCAGCTCAACAGGAGACAACAGAACTTGCCAGGGTTGTGTCTGAGCGAGGAAGCTGCCCGCTGTTCTTTGTTTCCTCAGTAGCCAGGGAAACGGGGCTTTGAGTCTTACCACCCACATTTCTCTTCTGTCGAAATCAATCCTGCAAGATCTTAGATGTGGCCGTTCTGCCCACCACCAGGTATCTTTAAAAAGGAGTAGAAAAATTGGTGTACTGTTGCACTGGGAACAAAATTTCTTAATGATAGCTTGATTTCCTGGATAGGTGAATCATAGTGGGAATGCAAAAATTCCTGAATCAGCCTGAGCTAATCTCACGCTCAGGCCAGGAGGGATTTTGACCAAGTTGCTCCGATAAATTACCCACTTACCTGGGGATCCATATCAGGTCTTTTACCGGCAGAATCTTGACAGCTTGGAGATGCTGCACATTGTCACCTGCAGGCACAGCATCATGATCCAGGGAAGGCTTCAGCTCGTGAAATTTGTCGGACTCCTCAAAATCTGTGGAGAACGGCGCGCTGGAAGAGCTCATGGGTGAGCTGGGCAGGCTGGAGGGGCACCGGGTTATCCTGTTAGGAGGCGAGGAGGAGTAGGAAGACACAGAGCAATAATCTGTGAGTGAGTCCTGGTGGTTTAGTATCTGGGTGCCAACCTCTGGGCTGTAGATGATGCTCATGTCCGCCAGCGGGTTCCTCTCCATCTGTTTGTGGTTTATAGGTGCTGTAGCTGGGATGGCTGCCGAAGGCTGCTGGATCGTGAACATGTCTCGGAGGGGGCTGCAGTCTCCGCAGAAGTAGCGTGCGCAGAGCTGGTAGGTGGTAACGTGATACATCACCAGGAAGTTGCTTTTATCGTCCAGACACCACACCACCTCCTCCCCGTGACACTCGGAGTTGCAGGCGATGGATGTGATCACCGACGGCGGGCTGAAGGGCTCCAGCCTCCTGCTGATCTCCATTGTGGCGCAGTCTATGATGAGGATGCCAGGGCCGTTGCTGTACCAGACCTCGGCTCCACTGTTGGTGATCTCCATGGCCTTCACAGGGTATGGGTTCTGCCGGGGGTCGTCATCAGAAATGTTGAATTTGGACCTGTTTGCGGTGTGGGAGCACAGGTAGGAGCAGCTGTCCCCAGGGATGCCCTGGGATACTGAAAACACTGCTACAAGTCCATCCGACAAGCCAGCCAGCACCACGTATGAGTTCTGCAAGAAAGAGACAGCAGAATCTCCATCTGGATTCTTTACTTCTCGGCAATACAAGAGCTTTCAACCCCAGAGGCTTTGGCTGCCTCTCGCAATTCTGCAAGTACCCTAGTAACTTACCCCACACCACTCAGTGATAACAGCAGCATAAAAAGAAGCCATTACATAGAAGCTGCCGCAGAGCCATACTCCTCTCACCCAGTATTACCTCTCTTTATTGGCAAGGGAGGACAGACGGACCTGGCAGCCTGCCCTGAAGGTTAACAAATTCAAGCTGGAGTATGTTCAGAGACAGCCATCATGATCCTAGGAATCCAGCTGTAGAAACCCGGCTCGTTTCCAAAAGGAGTAAAGCTATTGCTATCAGTATAGGTAGGAGAAGAATGGAAGAAATGCAGTAAAAACGGAAAGAGAGGGAGACAACCCTCTCACAGACAAGAGCACACAGAGATCGCTCCATATCCAATGCCTGTGGCTTTAACAGCACTGCTCCTCCCAGGGATGTGCCCTGGATCTGGGAGCCCTGGCAGGTCAGAGACATCCCCGTGGAGGGCACAGAAGCAGCAGCACTTCAGCAAAGCGGCTGCCAAGCGCCACGAACAATTCGGCAGGTAGTTAAAAACCTGCCCCCAGATGTACAGACGTGTTGGCTGCACGGCTCCGGTACAGTGCTGTGTGGCACTGCTGCGATGGATACCGTCACGTCCCGTGGACGGGAGCCGGTGAGAAGGCCACGGCTGGCTGGGTCTCCGACTCCTCCGAGCGGTTCAAAATGCTGTTAAACAGACCGGGAAATGGAGCTCTCGGGAACAAAACTCCCCATGACCTTGAATCTGTAGCAGAAACTCCCCCATCTGTGAAGCAGATAAAACAATATCTACCTCAAAGGCCTTTCTATTTCCTCCCCGAGGAGCAATAAATTCTAAAAAAAGACCCTTTGCCCAGGGCTTTTTTGCTGTCGTTACAATCGTGCCGGGCTGAAGCACAGCAAAGTGAACAGAACCAGCCAGAGCACGGCCAGCTGAACCGACACAACCTCACCCCTCCGGGACGCCAGCGCTGGGACGGGGACTCGCCGTCACCCCTTGCTGCTCATGAATTAAGGGAAAGCCTGTGCCCTTCCTGGGATCCTGGCTGTGCCAGCCCTGGAAGATAGCTCCCAGGCTGCTTCAACATGTAGAGGCCAGAATCAGTATCTTGAATTGCTCCCAGGTATCATGGGGCAGATAGCATAGGGGTAAGTATTAGTTTAATTGATAGCACTGTTTGCAAGGCTCATTAAGAGTCTTGGACAAAAAGACACTATCTGCATACAAAGTATGAGTAAAACCATGAGTCTGCTGAGCCCGTATGACTAATCCAAATGACAGCAGAATTCTACTGTAATGGGAAAAACGAGGGAAGCAAGTGGAAAGTTGTGAAATGGGACTTGGACTTCAGCTCAGTCCAGTCCCAATTCTCTAACCACTAATTAAAAGAAACTCAAACGGCCTGCAGTGCTTGGTACCGTGTCCCCGCTGCCGTGTGGATCTGGTGCAAACGCTCCTGGGTACGGGTTTGCCAGGGAGTTGCATCAATAGATTGGAACATGGCACGGTGCTTTGCACAAGCTGGGTCTTGGGTTACTTTTTCTTGGGAAAGGAGTTCAATTATTTAAAGCAGAACAAAACAAAGCAGAACAGCCCACATTTCTCTGGTGAAAAAGGTCCAACTTTTTCAGGCCAAAGGACTCCGCACAATAGGTATTTCTTACTAAAAATGGAAAATTTAAATTGAAATGAGAACGTCTGAAATTAACCATACAGTGGTAACCCCGAACTGCTCCTAGCGTGACATAGGACACTATTAAAAGTCTTCAGAGATCTCTATAATTTTGTCTCATTTGATTTGAAAATGTTGAATTATCCAAGCCTAGTCTTCATAAAAAATATTCTTATTTATTTGATTAGTGTCAGCTACTGCAGAACTGAATCCAGACTCCCTTTCGGGTTCCACAGGCCAAATTTCCCCAGCACTGAGCAACCGGCACCGTGACCAGGCAGAGCTGTGTCAGCGATCCCCACCCAGCTTTACCAGTAATACCGACTCTGCCAAATTCTGGCCTGTCTGGAATAGCACAATGGTGGAAGCAAATCTGGAAGATATTTTATGCTTTGGGGCATTTATTACTCACTGCCTTGGCTATCAGGACCTGTTTCTATCCAGCCACTGCTGCTATCTCTCTGTTTGAGAAACGAGCAACTCAAATGTTGAGAAATGCCGTCCACCTGCCACCCCTCACCTGACCCAGATGAGGGAGTAACCCATTTCACAGAAGACCACAGCAAAGGCCGCTCACCCATGGGTGCCAGCGACTCACCAGACTTCAATAGGTGCCGGCGCAACTGGGCAGTGAGGCAAAACTCTGCAAATCAGGGTATTACAACAGCGACCAAAGGCAGGCAACGCAGCAGCCTCCAGAAACCTTAAGTAACTTTCTCAGAATTCATTTTCAACATTTGGGCTCCACAAAGAGCCAACAAAAACACACAGCAACAAAACTGCATTTGAAGTCTCCGTCCTGCCAGCAGCCCCGCTGTGCCAGCGAGGAAGGGCTCTGAGCAGGGCTGTGACGGTATGCGATGTGCAGGAGATGAGCTGGCTCCAGACGTCCTGTCCTCGCAGCTAAGGACAGTGCAGGGCTCCGAGCCACCAGGACGGCTGCTGTGAGCAGGTTAAAAAAAAAAAAATACATCCCCTGAGACCACGGCCTCAGTCACCTCCTCCTCTCTTCCCCGCAGGCTCTGGCACTGCTGGCAGCGAACGCAGTGGCAGGCTGCAGCCTTTAAATGCAGCTTTTGTTTTCGTATGTTCCAGGTTTTTGCAAGAGGCCAGAGGCTTGCACCCATTCACATTTGTCTCTCCCTCAACATCTCTTTACAAGAATGCTGCAAACCAATTCAGAAAGCATCTTGTTTTGCTCTTTTTAACCTGCTCGTTTGCCTTTTTTTTTTTCTTAAATTTGCCAAAAATTTTATTGTTTGCCAAAAACAATGACACTGGTGACAGAGAGCATGCAAAAAAAAAAAAAAGCTTAAATTGTACAAGACTTTTCCTTGGCGGGCGAGTTTTGGATTCTGGGCTCCTCTCTGCTGCTTTTAAATTTCCATGATGCTTCCTTTGGATGAGAAACGAAGTTTTGGAAAGTATTTCTTTTGGATCAGCCTTCCCAAGGCAGTTGTAAAGAATTCCCCTTCCCAGCAACATCCCTCGGCAATTCTCTGACTGCTAGTTACCTCACATCTCATCAGCTAAAGGCTTTCTTCCCAGGGAAATGCGAGCAATTCTCTTCTCCACTGGACAATAATGACTGTGTGATAACTCTGATACGGCTCGCTGCGCCGTACAGCGAGTTTGACAAGTGTAAGCTTTCCACTCAGCTTTGCTGGAAGAACTGGCTGTTTCGAAAAATGGTTTCGTTTCTTGCCAGCCTGGTCTGCACATCCCTGTGGCTGCTGCTCTGGCTATTTCACTGCCAAACTCATTCATAGAAAGGAGAGAGGAAAAAGTTAAGTCCAATAAACTAAGAAGGAGTGCGCCGAAGGGATGTGGATTTCTGGAAGGTTGGGTAGGGTCGGGGGAGGAAGGGAGGTGTCTAGACTCAATATTACTATTGTAGGGCCTGGCATGATTTATGACATTTTACAGGCAAGCCACAAACTGAAAATAGAAACCAGGAGACATAAAGCCACTCGTAACCCCTGAGGAATGGCTTTGCAAGCTGTATGACAGTGGAAAAGCTGAAAGTGAAAGACTCGTTCGACTGTCCTGGACAAAACCTCCGGCAGCACGAAAAAAAATTTTGCCCTACACACCAGAAATGAAACTCCATGGCAGAGAATGGCTGCAGGTCTGTGAGCCAAAGGAAGCCGACAGATGCAGCCTCCCGGCAGGTGAAATTCATCCCTGTGCCAGCTTTACATCTTTGCCCTACTTTAGGCCTACTTACACCATGTTTGGAAGTGAAGCAGTACACCTTACACTAACCATCCGCCTCGGATTCAGTTTGCAGCGATGCAGCAGTCCGAGCAAACGAGCCAGAAATGGACAATAACGCAGAACGGGCCTGTGGTATAAAACAGCTCCACCGTCACTCTGAGAGCTGCTCCACATTAAGCTCTTAGACACATACCAGTCTGCTGGCATCTGCAAAAACTACACAGCTATCAATAATGTTGGAACATAATTATATGTTTTTCCTCGAGGTGGCTGTAAGCAAACCGGAGGTAATTTAGTCCGAAAACAGTTTTTATACATCTCCCAAGACTTGCCCGCAATAGGCAGTCATGTCAGACTTCTCTTGCCAGCAACTGGATGTTAGCAATCCCAGAACTAGACAGATAGTATATAACTTTTGTTATTACCCATAAGAGGCAGTTCTTGGACTGCCTGCCTAAGTGTTTTCATTCAAAACCAGAAAGAAGTGTGGCTGAGCCTAGATAATACTTACAGATGATTGTGCACACAAATGGCAGCATGCACACGCACCAGGAAAAGAGGGGGTACCAGAACTAGGATATACCCAAGCCCTGCATTACCAGCTAACAAATCTCTCTTCTAATTATTGTTTCATGCCCCCTCTACTTTGCTTGATCAGCCTAAACCCCGTCTTGCAGTGACGTGGAAACACAGCTGGAAAACCTCCTTGCAGAGGAATTTGATCTATTTTGACTCTTTTCCCAGCAGGCTCGGAAGTGCCAGCTTTGGTCCCCTGACTCAGGTTCTTGCCCACACCTCTGTCTTCTGGCAGAGGCACAAAGACCTGGAAACCTTCTCCTCGCACTGCCAAAATGTTCCTGGGCATCGCAACGTCCTTCAACACTAGCTAGTGACAAGCCGCGCAAACTCCAGCAGCTTGGCCCGGCAGCAGACAGCTTCACCTCCCTAATGTCCCTTTTCTTCCAGGTTCCTCCTTACCTTTTTGACAACAGGCATTACTAGAAAGCAGCTCACAGTAGCAGGAGTGTCCAAACCCTTCTGCGGAGTCTTCAGAGGACACATGCCCTGCAAACCATACACAGAAATCTTCTGGTCCTGTGAAAGAGCACATAAAATTCTATAAATTTCAATCGTCTTCCATGCTTCTCATATTTTGATACCTGAACAACATCAAAATGGTTTCAAAACCAGTTTTTACTTGTGCTTTTCGATATCCAAAGCATGGATTTCTCTTTGTTTTCCCTAGAGAGCATTTGCCCTGTCTGTGGGTAGAAAGCAGGTACTGCCTTCCCTAGAATCAGCTGTGCGCAATATATGCACTACCCAAAAGCCACCAAAATCACCACTATAGGTGTTTTACCACCACATCTAAAAGCAGTGTTCAACAACCCTGACCCTGCACAAATCCCAAACATGTCAGGACAATTGAAACACGTTGTATGTTATTTTGCATTACTCTCTCAATTCAAGGAAAGCTGGTATTACGTTGTATGTGGGATTACACCTGCTTTACACCTCATAAATCTACTAAACTGACATAGAGCACCCAGTTCAGGGAATAGCAACACATTTCATTTTGATCAAAAAAGTGGAAATAAAGTGGTCTAAGATTTCTGAATTTTTTCTATACATCTTGTAGCAAAAAAGAAAGGAATATTTGAACTTTGGCTCTGTTGGGGAACAGAAGTCAAAATATGTTACTTTCCTACAGGAAAAAAAGATCTATACTCTCACTCAGTTCCAGCATCCATGCTAGGGCGGGGTGAATTAACCAACACAAATCCTTTATTCAGCAAGCATGGCCATTTTTCCTCTCTCTGAAACACTGAACTTCAGAAACATTTCAGTTTGTTTCAGCTATTTTTTGTTTGTTTTGTGTCAAACGATTGTGTCAGGACTGGTTGACACTTAACACAGCCCTTTTTGATGGGCAGACAGGGGCTCCGAGGGATAGATCAGCCATGTTCTCTCACTTATCTTTTTAGCTGCAGTTTTCCACGGTGAACACAAAACTTGGGTACCCATTTCCCACCAAGTCTCAAATCCCTCAGGCCTCTTTCAAAACCCCACCCTTAAACGCATGGTTTCTTTCACTGCTTCCCTTTATCGCTTACAGATAAAGACATTTCCCAGATGAAACCCTGGGTACAGACAGGCTACAAGCCGGAGAGTTCCGCCTCGGAAAGCCGAGGTTCCCACGATCGCTTGGGACACCAGCAGGCACGATTTTGATCTAGGTACCAGCGAAGTAACAGGCAGAAACAATACACCCGGCGACAGCAGATGCAAAGTCACGCTGCTCATCTGAGATGCCCATTGTCTCAAACACTCTTCGCTTTACTAATTTAATAAGCTCTCTCTCTTTTATTTGTGTCTCTTCTAACGAGGCCCCTCTTGAGCAGGGCACTGAAGCACCAGCAACGCTCACCTCCGTGGCAGCCCAGAGGGCATTCTGAAATTTTAACTGGCAGCACAGCTTCATTCCCGGGCAGCTCATCCTCTCCACTTCTATGACCCCTTTCTCCGGATTCACCACCGTGTAGTTTCTGAAAGGAGTAAATAACAATTTCGTATAGCCAAAATTCACCCCGCAAACTGCTACAGGACGGTAGTCGGCACTTTTGGCCAAGCCGTAACACGACTGTCCAGATGTGGACGATGCTGCAAGGCTCTCCACTCCTCCAAACGGTCTTCGCAAAGGAAGAGAAATACAGATGTGCCACGGCTCTTCCTCAGGGAGCAGATATGCAATTGCTTCTGTGAAAGACAAACTCAGCTATCTGACTGCATGGAAATGGATTAGGAGAAGGTACGTGGTCTGTGACTATAACTCAGCTGTGAGACAAATAGCTCCAGCTGAAGAGCAGTAATTAATAGCTGGGAGGTCTTAGCCCATCTTGCCCATTAGGTTCTCCAGAGAATATGTGCTCGTTCTCCAAGTTCACTGCCTCAGTATTATCTGGCTTCATTACTTATTCTAGTACATAAACAGAAGAGCATGATTTTTCCAAATAAGAGCAAAGATCTGTAACACAATAGAATAATTTATAAATATGACAAATTAATATTTGTGTAACTAAAAGGATTTTGTTTGTTTGGGGAAGTTCATTGGGTTTGGGTGTTTGAACAATAACTGGATATTCACAAGCACATCTGTGAGCCCCAGATGTTTTACCAACTGTAGCACAAGCAATTACACATCCTGAAATCTGTCACATATAAGTAATTTGTTATTCAGCAGTCTCCAGCAAGTGGATTGTCCAGTCAGGAAGCAGATTCACTGAGATATATTGCTGTGAATATTTGGACAACATCCATGTATTCAAAATACATCTGCGAGTCCCATGTGTTTCACCAGTTCTAGCAGGAATAGTTACACTGTCTGCACTGAGCGACTCACCAGGCACCACAAATAGCAAAGCAAATTGTTCATGAGCAAATCACGTCCCTTTCCCATTAGATTAACGGTTACAAATAATGAACACATTAGTATAAAATTCAGATCAGTTGGTGAATGCTTCCAAATAAGATTGGGGCTATAAAAATTAGTAACATCCATAAAAATAAACCTAACTAGCCATGGGTCACGTGTGGCTGAGCAAAATACCATCATCTCAGTCACAATTTAATAACATTGAAAGCACATGCCTATTCAGAACAGCACACATTTTACTGGCAGTACACACTTGGATGCACACACAGCTTCAGGCATGTGGTTAACTCCTGATGATTTCAGTAGGATTTAAGCATGTGCTTAATTGCTTTGCAGAACAGAGGTGGAATTGCAGTCTCAATTAGGAAAGGTTTAGTGTTAAATGGCCTCATTAGGAAAGGCAGAACATGTCTGTTCTCATGTGCAAATGCTTCATCCTGTGTGTGTGAATCATTACACTGCCCTAATCTTCTCCTCATATTAACTGAAGCAGAGTTAAGCTCATTAAATATCCTTTATAAAGCAACCACTGTTCCCAATTAGAAGAGTTTGGGAAAACAGTGTTCACCGTATCCTTGGCATTCACCCAAATTCACTTTCACCTTCTTCACCTCCCTCCCAGAGGCATAAGTGAAGACGCTGAAGGATTTTTACTTAAAAAGAAGAATGAACAAGAGAAAGAAATTACTAATATGAGCCGTCTCACCTGGTCTCTTCCTTCCCATCCCAGAACACCACAGTATACTCCTGTCCTTGGGAGCAGAAGAAGGAAGACTGCTTCCCACACGACAGCAGGTACATAAATGTTGCAAAGGTAGGATCTTTCATCTGTCCTACCACAGAAATGGCCAGCGGACGCTGTGGAGAACGGAAAAGAGAAAGACATATGTCACACAAGACAGCTGGAGGTCCAGATGAAACAGAAAAATCACAGTAATCATTACTTCTTAAAGCTACAGAGCCAGAAGTACAGTAGGACTTCTTTAAGAAACACTTCTGCTACTTTCTCAAAGCTACACCAAATTCTCCTTATAAATCCCATCTCATTGCTTCTTTGCATCCTCCATACCCGACACTGAAGCCAACCCGCTGCTTTACTTCCATGGTTTGGTCTGTGTTTCTCTTACACATTCTAGTGATAAATTTCTTCAGGTTTATGAAATTTTGGAAGCTGACCCACTGCCATGACAGTGTCTGTCCGTGAGTCAAGCTGACCTTTGTCTGAAGGACAGTAGTTCTGAAATGTCAACTTGTAATTAATGAAAAACATAATGCGGCATACTCCTTTTCTCGTACTTTGAACCCTTTTCTTCCTCATACTGCCTTCTATAATCTTGGGGTTTTTGAAGTCTTTGTAGTTACACTCATAGCACGATACTGCAGCTATTTCTTGAAATTATGGGTAACATTTTGCTCTGGTAAAACCAATAGTTTAACTGCCATTGACGTCAAGGGACCTTCACATCACCACAGACATCTAAGGCCACCAATCTGCCATAGTTTCATTCACAAAACTCCCATTTAAGTGAACAGAAGTTCTGGGCCATATCAGCAGGAGGGGTAAATTGGCAACTGAGCTGTTCTGCTGTACCGAGAGCGAGCCTAGCTCTCCTGCCTGGAGAGGGCCGCCAGATCCCTGTAGCTACACTATCAGAAAACACTGGTCATGAGGGTTGTCTTGTACCTTTTCTGGCTTAGTGTCCCAACACTCCATCATGAGTGCCTGCATCCTACACAGCTGCACCTCTTCCGGCTGCCCAAGAACAGGACGGATCCCTTTAGACAGCTTCTTTGCAATCTGGAGCTGGTGTTGTCCTAGCACAGGCCTCTGACCGGACAGCAGCTCATACAGGACCATCCCATATGAGAACATGTCGACCTAGATCCAGAAACAGAGAGAAAAAAATCAGGGCAAAGCTCCCTTGGTGGGTGGAGAGGGGAGCAAGGAAGGCCACGGTGGGAAAGCTAGGGCTGCACACCATGCCCATGTAAGGGAACTAAACCCCATGCGTAAAGCCAGCCACCTCCTGCTGTCACGCCGGCACTGCGCCCGCACCGCAGTTACCTTCTCATCGTAGACTATGCGAGGCCGGATCTCAGGAGCTTGGTAGCCCGGTGTGCCTTCCACACCAAGCGCGCCTTCATGGAACGACTGCCGGGAGATCCCGTAGTCGGAGAGTTTGATATTGACGTGCTCTTTGACGTCCAGGGACCACACCAAAATATTGTCCGACTTCAGGTCGCAGAAGATGATGTTCTTCTTATGCAGGTAGGCAAGGCCTGTTACAATCTGATATGCTATTTTGTGTGTCAGCATGTGTCCCAGCGGCACAAAGGAAGCTCCTGGCACAAAGGAACAAAAGGAACAAAAATTTCAGTTCCTGAAATTGCAATAACTGCCTTTTTTTTTCCCCCCCTTTCTGTTTCTCTTATAAACTCCAGAGCAATAACTAACAACCTTTCAAAACATCACTCAATGCCACGATTTGAAATGACACTGTTAGTGTTACTATACACATCTGACAGTTCTCTTAGATTCTTTTTTCAGACCCTTTCACTTCTAGACCCCTAGATCTTCTGGTGAAAATTCGTGTTTGACTGAAAGTTGACACAAAGCCAAAGTGCCAAGAGGGTCAGATGGCCTCAACCTATCTTGGAATTAGTGTCGTTCATTTGACAGCGACAGAAATACAGATAATTATGAGATTAAATATTTAGAGTGCCAGACACCCCTCTGCAAGGGGAAGAACACAGCATTACCCATGCAGCACTGAAGTGAGATGCACTTCTTATTAATTTGCAGATACATTGAAAATCCAGGTCTCCAAAATAGTTTTGAAAATCCTGAGCATCAATTTTTACTAGGTTCCCAAAGGCACAGTTTAAGAGCACTTCCATCCCTCCCACTTCCCCTAGTTAGGCAAAAAATCCCCTTCAATAAATCAAGCAGTAATTTGAACACTGTTGACCATTTGTCACTACCGTGACTGGGAGAGTGAGGTCTCCCAGGAGGAAGACCCGGTTTTTACCTTTGGAGTTTTCAGACAATACAGTGGTGAGGCTGCCCAGAGGGGCCAGCTCTAGGGCAAAGCACAGAGGATGGATGCTGATGCCAATGAGGGACACGATGCAGGGGTGCTGCAGTGAGTGGAGCATGCTGGCCTCCTGGCGAAACTCAGAGAAGTTCTTCATGGCATCCATGGCTCTCAGGTGTTTCAGCATGGTATCTGGTAAGACACACAAACCTCTTCTCACTCCCCAGCTGAGAAACCAAGTCAGAAACTCTTTGCTAATCACTGAGCAAATGCTGCAGGAGGAAGGCAGCTTGTGGGGTTATGCCAACAGCAGGGCTTTAAGCTGCATCCTCATGTTGGTGTATGAGCCATGAACAGACATCTTGGCTATAATCAGGCTATCTATGGCTTCCTCAGGAAGCAAGCGCTCCCTTGGTCCTTTGACACAAAGCTTGAGTGTGTCTGGCACGCACTGTTCTCATGTATCACCTGGATGATTTTGGAAAGCTCATGCCGTGCTTTTTAAAAAGCAGGGACTCTCTGGGTGTGAATGTCACATTGTAGACCCCCTTGCCTACTCTTTCCCAGCTGCCCTGCCAGAAGAGGGACCCTTCACAGCAATTGTCCTTCTGCCACAGCACACCACACGGGGCTCAGGTAGATCTAGTCTTTCCAAAGGTTATTTGTCACCGAGATAGCAGTTGGCCTTCTCCACAGCTCAGGGGTGCACTGCATCCTGCCCTGACAAGAAGGAGGTAAGTGAGGCACTTTCCCCTTTCCTTTGTCCATGGACTAGGCTCTGCTGGAAACCTGTGCACAACAGACAGCAAGTGCAGCACAAGAGCCAGTCCCCGCCTGAAGGAGCTGGCAGGCTGAGAAGGATCTCCGGTTTGCTTTCTGCAGCTGCTGGCACAGATGGACTACAAGACTTATTCAAAGGTGGAGACCCACAAGTCCTTCGTGCAAACCCATGCAAATCCACACTTCTCATTGCCAAATAGCTTGGGAACAGGAGGTGAAATCTTGCCTCTCACCCCAGTCAAGGGCTCTGCCTTGGCACCCTATGAGTCCACCCATTGACCTGCAGGAGAGAAGCTTCCTGCAGTGCCAATGACCTTCATCGCTACAAGTGCTTTCATGAAGGAGTCTTTAAGACGCATCATCCCCCTCCACGGAAACACATCAATTTTGCTACATATTTCAAAGTTGTATTTAAACAGGTGCTGCCAGCACTTCGGAGAGCGAAGGCTCTTTGGTCTTAGCTTGGGATTGCAGGCTGCAAGAGCCGACTCCCGACACCGATTCTGTGTACTGTACCTGCAGCTGAGGTGGGAGAACCCTTGTATTTTTTAATCTGAAATCTCTTCACAGCCACCGGTTTTCCTTGGTACCGTGCCCGATATATAACGGTCCCACTTCCACCCTGGCCAAGAACGTTGTTTTCATTTTCACTGCATTCCAGTTTGCTATTTTCCAGGAACAGTCTGCCAAAAAGAGATTGAGGCTTTTTAATTAAAATAAAAGTTTCAAAGACACTGTAAATTCATGGTTTTAATGTGATTTCCATTTTCACAAATCCCTAGTAGGTTCTTGCCTTATCTACTGAGAGGACCAGATCACCTAAACTACCTTGGTCATCTCAGTGTACTCTGTGCTGGCTCATGTTGTACAACAGATTTCTTGCAGAAAAAAGTAACTTGGGCAAATAAGCAAAAAAGGCTTTTCACCAATTTATCCACATGCACCTAACAGGTCTGGAAAGCACATAAGCTCCTTTTCCAAGCAGATGACATAGGTACAGATATTTGTACCATTTATCTGCAGTAATGATTTTTTTTTGCTTCATTTACCTCCTGTTCCTCTTTTCTCTGCTGAGGCAGGACAGGATGTTTATGAACAGCCCCACACTCTAAAACCTGATTATTCAAATCAGCTTACTGTTCCCAGGCTGCTATTCATCATTTCCCCACTCTTCCAGAGACTACTTTTACAGCTCTTCATGCTTCAAACATCTCCACTTGCCTCCCACCCGTCAAATAAATCTCTAGGAGACAGGACTGCGAGGAGGGCTGTTGTGATGGGCCGACGGGGTGTTTGCCCAGAATACCCAGCAAAATGACCCCAAGAAAGGAACAGGAGTCAGTAAGGGCACAGAAAGCTCTGACAGCAGCCAGCAGGACATGGTTTGGCCCAGAGGTCTCACGGCTCTGCATAAGGCACAGACAGGTCTGAGAGAGTATGAACCAAGAGAGACACTGGTCTCCTGTTCTGCCTGTCGCCAGAACGTCTCTTGCTCTACACACTAAGTAATAAAGGGTGTAAGACCGAACCCATCTGTGAATGCAGTTAAGCAGCTTAAAGATTTGGCAGTGCTGCTGTGGGTAGGAAAGAGCTGTTTCAGCTGTTCAGGACTGCCACACTACTACAACACATCTGACAGCCCTCAGCCGAGCAGCAGCCTCAACTCAATCTGAATTCTCTGGTGGTGTCTCTATAAATTCACTCACCTACAGGCTCTTCAAAACTAAAAGCAATTTCAGTGCCAATCTTGAGACGTAGCAGCACTTCCTTTTAGTTTTGCCATATTAAAATCTCCTTTCTGGGATCTCACAAAGACTCCAACTACAGAAAGCTCTGGCCAGAGCACTGGGCAATGCAAGACAGCTGCAGCTTTACAAAGGGACTTTCACGTTGCACTGCAGAGATCTCAAAGGACCCCCAAAGTGATGACTCGGGTCAGCACACAGCGATTGTCTAAGCAAGCGTGCTGACCACCAGGAGTTCAGTTTAGGATGACTTGCCAGAGCAGGGATTGAGAGCAGATGAATTTGTTTCCTGTGGTCAGTACGTTCTGCTAGCAGAGATGACTTAGGGAAAAAATCAAACCAAATTACATAGGTACACTGAAACGTAACCAAAGGCTATCAAATAACATTACCTAGCAGGAAAATCAGTCATGAAAAGCTCTGGCACCAGCTCTTGGAGAGAAACGGGGATGTCAGGGTGGTTCAGACACGTGATGTAGTCCAGTTCAATGGCAGTCAGCACACAGTCCTCCATGTTAAAGTACTGTGCGTCGTCTGCCTTCTCACCACACTCATTCTCCTCCAGCTTGGAAGCTGCACAGATGTGGCAGGGCACATACTGCTCCATCAGCAACGTGCCATCGCTCTCAGTGGCTGTGAGGGCTTCAAACCAAGCAAACAGAAAGAAAACAACATAACCCACACAAGGTGAGAAGGAACAGGCCCTATAGCATTCAAATGTCTACAGTCACTGCTTGGATCCACTGGCTGAAAAGGGTCACACTCATGAAAGCAGCAGTTTACTACAGCGAATCAACTGGAATAAGAAAATAGCTTTTTGCAAAGTATACACAGTTAGCAGGGACAGTACGGAGGAGACAGGATTGTTGACATAACTTCACAGCTGCTCTGCTTTGGTCACAAGTAATGCACAGGCTTGCGAAGAAAATACATTCAGGAAATCAGAAGTACATCAGTAAAGCACTGGAGAGAACCTCCTGCTTGCCGGGTGTCTCTGTGTGAACTGCATACAGGAATCACTGTGTATGCTAAAGGGCAGGACCGCGCAGTAGAAGCATGGCAGCTGTGATGCTGCCCGGGAGTCCCAGCCACGTCTGCTTCGCGGGCTGCCAGATGGCTTCAAGCAGAGAGCAGGTATGGGGACGGGAAGGGGAGTGGACGGGGAGCCAGGGCTCGCTGCGCTTCGGCCGAGAGCTTCAGGTGCGGGCTAGGAGTAAGCACTCACCCGCAGCACCCAAGCTGGGAACACGGGCACTGAGGGCTCCCCTATGGGCAATGCTTTCAGCCCCGCTGGGGGAAACAGGGATTCTAGCAAGACTAAACCTTTGGGAGGTTCACACCTCTCCCACTAGCTACAGAGGGGCTTTGTGGTGACAGGCTCAAACTCCTACAATTAGGGTGAGTACAGACTGTAGCCTTTGAAGTCGCGACTTTTCTCAAGCTTCAGTGATTAACGTTATCACTATTTTAATCCAAAGACAAATAAAATTTTCCTATATCTTCATAACAAGCAGAACACGAATATGGGAGACTGCACAACTGCTTCGTTCAGAGAGCCTCCAATTAAGAGATTTTGGCACTGTTTTCCAGACCAGTGTGGGATGACAAAGAACACTTCAGATTTTGTTTTGGTTTTAAACAGAGTGTATTGGGGTTGCAAACAGCCTGCTGGGTAACAGCAGGATCTGTGCTGATCACAGGAAAAACAACTGCAGGAGTCAAGGAAGTTACCTTGGCACAGAGTCCTTGGTATCACATCCACTCATGCCTCTCACACCAGTTTCATAAATTATAGGGTGTTCGAAATGGCGGCCAAATGCTGATCCCAGCTGATGCCAAAATGAGTTCTGCCATCAAGGGACAGTGCCAAGTAGTTTGGGCCAAATCTCTGCCACTGCTATGAGCACTGGAAGAGTCTCTCGAACTCCTACAGAAGCAGGTCCTGTTTGAACTGTAATGTTTCACCTGTGCTTGTCACGACTGATGGACTGAAAGACACAATGTCTAGACCAAGGCGTGCTGGCAAATGATCTTGATCTGTCTGCAGGTTTATAAGCTTTATCAAATGTTATCGGTTTGAGACTGTCAGAGCCTGAGGGGTCTTCAATTAACACAGTCTTGTGCACCTGGAGAGCTCTGTCAAAGAACTTTCTGTTAAAAAGACATAATATTGCACAGAAAATTACAGTAGTTCTCTCACCAGGAAACCACTGGTCTATCAAAGAGTTGACATGATCTGTGATGAACGCCATTGCTGAAAAGTCTCTGACTTCTGACTGGCAAATGATTTTAATTCCACCACTTTTTTTCTTTTTCCAGTTCACATCAGAAGATTCAACACTGTGTACGAAAGCCAAAAGACAGCCGCATGAAGCTTTTGTGAAGTATCAGTATCAACAAACTTTCTTTCTCACAGGAAACCTGCATTACATAATAACATCTAGTTCAGAAGTAGTCAAAATGAAAAGCAATCTAACTTTGAGGATGATTTTCAATTCAGTCTTTTCTGCAAATGACTTTCAGAAGAGAATTCTTGCACAGAAATGCCAGGTGCTCACAATGGGTAAATGCTACAGAAGGTGAGACCCAGAGAAAACTCTGGCCTAAGTGAACTGAGTATGATGGACAGTTCTGACAGAAATGCCCCATACAGAATGATCGAGGGTTAGCAGTTTTAAAAATCAGTACTAAAACTCCAGTGGCATCATCATTACAATACAATTTCCAAAACTGCTTGGAAAAGTTTATAGACATAATAATTTTTGTGCAATTCCCACAAAAAATAAAATAAAAAAGCTTTAATACAAAGAGCTGAGTTCTGTAACTCCCTGAAATATGTTGGGAGATAAGAGTATGACCACCACCACGGTCCAGAATTAAGGATTCCAGCCTGTGATATGCAATGTCTGGGTCCAAGTCTCTACTCAGCTACAGAATGCCTAGATGAACTCAGGAAAGTCATGGTGCCCTTCTGGTCTCCAACCATGCAAGAGCACCAATGGCTCATCCCTGTCTTGCCAGGACTGGAAGAGCAAATGCATCTGCAGATACTACAAAGACAAAAGTCTTAAGTGGCTGCCTGTTCTCTGCGTTTGTGAAAGAACATGGACAGCAGGTTTTCTCCAGGCTTGTAGCCAGCAGACACTCTACTTTGGCCAGCTTAAACCAGTCGTCCATAATCCCTGTTGCACGCAGTCTGATAGCACAGAAGCACCTCCATTGATCTGGATTGCTGCCACACAGTGGTGAAGTTTTAGGATTCAGTGGAAAACTCATTGATGTAAGGAAATCTTTGCATGTGAAAATGCGTGATTTTACCCTGGCAAAGAGCTCTGCTCTGAATATCGCTTTCTGTTTTCAGACCTCTTTGAATTTGTGGCTGCAGTAACACACGAAGTTGATTATTCAGAACTGCCAAACAATCAGTTATTCATCATTGCTGTCACCAGCTGCTACCCGATGAGTTATGTTTATCAGAAGAGCTGCCTCTTCTACTGATGAGTGAGCCCACAGCACGAGCCAGGCCCATTCACCTCCATTCAGACGATGTGTTTCATACACTCTATTAGTCCCCTGTCACGCACGCTGCATTACGAACACAAATTACCTAAGATAGCCTCCATCAAAGGTAACGAACAGACCTTCCTGCCAGTAAACAGTGTGAGTCCTTTTGACTCGGAACGTGCTGCAGCGGTTCCTTTGAGTGCCTGTGAAGCTGTAGATGGTCACCTTTTTGTTTCTCGTCTTGGTGTTCTTCTTGTTTTCAAAAAGCTGAAACAAGTAGAAAAGCATGACAATCATTAAATCATTGAAATTTCTCATAAAGATGTTGTTTTAATCGAGCAATGAGGTGACTTCTTTCTTTGACCTTCACAGACGCTATCATATCTTTTCCTTTAAAAAGCTACTTGTTCTCATAAAAAAATTTGCAATGGAATGAAAATACAGTAAAAGTTGGTTTTGCAGTAACAGAAATATTTTTCATGCCACTCAAAAAGGAACAATCTCACACCAGTGAACAAAGTTAATTCTATAACCGTGACACTTGTTATACGAATTCCACATTTCAAAAGTCTTCTAAACCTAAAGAAGAGCTAAATGCTCTAGTGAACGATTAAGACTGTCCTCAATGGAGAGAGTTAACTTTTCCACCTGTTTCAGTGGGAGGAAGATGGCTTTTCTCCAAGACACTTCAAACCAGCACTTCGAGCAAAATGTATTTTTGTTTTAAAACGAAAGACTTAATCCACAGAACTCCAGTGCACTCATTGCTCTGACGCTTATTTGTCTGCAGCCGGGTGTGATGCCTGGGATCCTTTCCATTCACTTCAGTGAGGACTGGATGAGGTGTCTAGCAAAGGTGCTCGAGGGTTATGTAGTGCCCATGAGGATGTAAGCACGGGGTTGCCAAGACAGCCCATTAAAACAGGTAAAGTTATTACACGGTTTGAAAAGCCTGGAACACAGAGGACCTTCCAAAAACAAGTATCATATTTTCCATGTTCCATACATCAATGACAGCACATAGTTTAAACAGATAGCTGTTAAGAAGATACCAGTAGTACCAAAAATATCTTGCAGGCATTTATTATGGTTTCCAGCAGGGCTATGTTTTCAGATATAAGCTGCTGGAAAAATATATCTGTAACAACATCAAAATTCACTTTGCTTTCAGAACCTTACAAACAAACACTACTTTAATGACATGCACACCACTGGCACTAACAGGGTGCCTGCCTGCACTCATCACCCCATTAAGCAACAGTCCTGTCCTTTTCTTCTCCTTTAAACCCTTGGAGAGTCAGATAGCTGACTTTGGTGGAGCTACTCCAGGTCTCCACTGGCAAATACCATGAGCAGAGTCTGGCCCACTGGAACGGTCATGGACAAGAGCCGCAGGCAGAACTCCAATTCCTTGTAATTGGAAGATGCTGGAGGTACTGAGACCTTCCAGAGGATCATGCCATTAAAAGGCTGTGGAGAACACAGGCTTTCTTCTCCAGTGCCAATTCGTTGTTCTAAATGACACCTACTGTGAAAACAGAGTCCGATTTTGATTGCAGAGTCTCATCTCTCCCTAATTACTCAAATAACGTTACTGAAGTCTATGACTGAAGCAAGTTGGATGTGAAGAGACACCCACTTACACTTATATTGAACAACTTAAGTTGTCTTCTTTTGCTTGTAGGGAGATACAGTAACCTACCTGGAGGTCCATCTCTGCTAGGCTAATTAACATTCGAGCTATGAATCTTTGCCAAAAGCCAACTGGGACAAAACTCATCTTGAAGACCCTTTGGACTGTGTTCGTGGTCTGGTGGCAGAGCCCGTGGATATCTAATGCTGGCTTGGTAGGAAGCAGATGAGGGAGGAGGTAGCTGAAACACATCAAATTCAACAGCTCAAATTTTAGCTACAGCTTGTAACAGTGAGTACATTGTTATTGGATAATAAGGCGATTCAGTCTCCAAAGAGATTTTTAATGGCACAGCCTAACTGCATATAAAAAAGCTTTTGGACGAAAGGCACTGCAGCAATACATGGAGAAATTCATTTACACTATGGAAGCAAGCAGAGGCAAAACAGACATTACATAATTCAGCCAGGGCTATTGGACAGGGTGAAAATTGATGTAATGAGGAGGACATTTGTGTAATCACAAATTAAATGCATTAAAATATAAGAGTCATTAGAACAGCTGTGATGCTGGAACTCATTTTTTTGGTATCTTTACTACTCTGCCCTGGTAGTAAGCAGAGAATTACAGCTGTGCTCCTAAGAAGATAAATGCAAAACCAACCTACAGCAGCTCAGCTTCAGTAAGCCCAGAAGGTGGGGAGAGGAGGTGTTGTGGAAGGTGGGAATGAGGCAGTTACAGGCTGCAGGGACTGGATTGCTCTGGCTCTCACCCCAGTCCCAGAATGAGAGCATTTTACGGGTCACCACGACCTGGTTTCCCGCTGCACCACACTGCAGCTGACAGACTCCCTAGCACATCCCTGAAAAACTCCTGGGGCAAGAGCTACCTTTGCCAGACTGATGCCACCAGAGATATCACTTGTCTTGCTCCGTCTCTTCCTGCGATCGGGTTATTAGGTTCTTTGCCCAAGTGTGGAGGAGACTCGGTGCTATCCGAGTCTGACTGGTCAGAAGCAACAGGGCTACGCTCGTGGAGAGGACCACGAATTTTCAGATTATTTGCAGATCTCCCAGTAAGCACAGAATATTAATTTGTCCTGATCTTTAGTATTTGGGAAGCTAAAACCTTTTGGAAGGCTAGACCTGTTTTGAAAACTATGAGCTTACGGCTTTCAATACCTGCCAATAAATCTCTTGACAGTGATACTCTCCTGTACCGAATACATTCCCAGACACCTACACGATCAAAAATTGTATTTGCTTATAAGCAGAAACACTGCTGTTTTATCAGCATTGAGCCTGAGAAAATGTGTCGGCATCTGGGGCTCATCATTGACGGACATAATGACAGCAACGAGGCAAATGGCCAAGGGACTTAACCAAAATAACAGTGGCAGGGACTAGATGCACAGCTAGAACTAATGTTGGGTCCAAATCCAATGCTTTAAGCCTATCACGTTTTCTCTCTAGCAGCTGCAGTATTCTGTAAAACCTGAAGCATCAGCTCAGAAAAACCAGCCGTCACCAGACAACAGCTCTCGCCATATGCCACAGTCCGTAACATCTCATGACATGTTACATGATCGAATTATCCGTTCCATGAAACATCTCTGGAATGTAAAACCGATAAAATTTTCTCTTCACTTATAAATTACAGTAAGAATGGTCCTACTTCCAACTCTATTTTAACAAGCAGAACAAAGTTAAATTACATGCACCTTAGGCAGAAAAGTGGAGTGCATCAAACTAAAAGTTCTTACTCTATAAAGGTAGTGGACGAATCGTATGACAGCCAATAAATTTTCCTCAGCACATCCAAGAAAGGGTCTAGGAGTATATCTAGGAGTACAAGAAGGCCAGTGAGGCCCTTCTGCACCACAACTATATAGTGGATTATAATACAGATGGTGATTCGATGCTCTTGAACAACAGCCAATGCAAATTTTGAAAATATGTGAAACATGCCCCCATCCACCCTGTCAGAACAGAAACTGGCAGCTGCTTTCTCTACTGACTGCACAGAAACTGTATCTGGCAATCTAGACAATAATTGCAGAAGCACAGTAACAAATAACTGCTCTGTGTCTGGCTAGTACATTAAATTAATCCAACCTGCTACAGCTACAGTCCATCAGTGGGAAGAATATTCTGCTAATGTGGCTTGGATCGCTCTAAAAAAGATTGGGCAGGCCATGAAAAAGCAGTTTCCTTGTTCCCGAGGCACAGACAATGTAATTGCCTTGGAGAAAAATGGCAGATAGTGACAAGGAGTCCAAAAGGCATTTTGGACTAAGCAGAAACATTGCTGCTTTATCTGTGTTAAGCCTGAGAAAATTTGTTGGCATCCGGGACTGGATAAGTGACAGGCATAATGACAGCACAGAGAATGCTGCACTTGTGCTGGCATTCAGAGCTCCCGAGAGGCTCAGGGCGATGCAGCCGCGCTGTCCTGGAAGGGCAAGGAAGTGAAATGCAAATGCCACATCAGAAGTGCAATACAACTATGGTTTCACCGTTAATGCAACAACAGGCTGTCGCCAAGCAGATGGGAGAGAGAAAAATAGCGGGGAACTCTGCCCAGAGGAAAAGAGATGGGGGGGCAGGGGGGTGGAGGATTCATTAACATTTAAAGAGAATGAGGTTTCCTAGACCGTTTCTAGGAAAACTATTGATCAACACCTATTCAGGCTGAAAATTAAGAAAATCACATTGCTACTGAAGCTACACTTTCCTGATTTCACTAGAAATAAAATACTGCTGCTTTCAGGCCTGACATAATTATTGATTGCCCAAAGTTTTCTGCCCTACTCTGGAGTGAGGATCTTTCACTGGAGACCAGCAACTCCAGCCCACCTTTATTCTGGGCCAGGCGGCCACCAGCCTCGCACCCTCTGTGCCAGCCGAGTGCTTACAGCCTCCACCTGCTCATTGCCCCGCCATCGGCCATGTCACTGCCCCCCCGCGCTGGAGCTGAGCCCGTCACCAGCCTCAGTGCACCGAGTGGACAAAGCCCTGCTTTGGAAAGTTTTCAAACGAGCTTGTTTGGACCAAAGGGTGCTCATGCCAGGAAGTACAGCCCAAATGGATGGGTGCCTTCCATTACGCTATTTAACACACTCAGATATTTTCTCACAGCAAGATCCTTGTCAAGACAACCGATTATAGTGACAAAGCCTATTAATATCTGCTGATTAAATGGCCATTTTTCTCCAGCCTGGCTAAGCCTCTCTAATTATCAACATACCTGTTATTGGCCACAGGCAGTGCAATTTCAAACTTGGCCAAGAACTGGAAGTACTGCTCTTCGGTTTGCTCAGTGAAGCCCGTCCCAACCAGCAGCATCCTGAGATCCTCTGCTCTGATGACTCCATTCTTAGCTATGGACTTGGAGCTCTTGATGTTGAAAATCCTCTGTAGACACTCTGAGAGCCAGACGGGGTCAAGGAAGTAGAGGTTTCTCAGGCCATGGCTTGTGTCTGGGAAGTGCAGTAGTGTACCCGTTTCTATGAGAAAATTAATTGCTGCAAAAAAATAAGAATTGTAGATTAGCAATAGACCAGCATTAGGAAACCACAGTGCAGATGAATAAGATTATGAGGCAGTCTGTGCAGTTTTACGTACACCAGATATAGCCAGCACATAGCCAAGTCATGAGAGTAGCATTTATCCGAGGAGTGCTGCTATCTGGCACTCCGCTTGTAAAACCCACACCTCACCACTTTACAGTCAGCATCTCTGTTCCCATCGCACCTCCCCCTTACCCTCCCTCCTGCCATCCTCACAGGGAAGGGCTCTCCCTGCCTCCTGCACAGCAAGGCCTCCGTAAAGATCACGGGACTGGGGCTCTACGGAGAAGTCATCCCTGAATCTATGGCAACTCTCATTCTTCACAGAGCAGAAATAAAATCAGACAAAGCTTGTTTAAACAAACAAACAAACAACCTCAGTAGCCTCAGCCCGTCCTAGAAACTTCCCAGCCCTCTCCCCAAAGTCCATTACTAATTTTCTATTTCACCAACTTTCAAAGTGACCTCTATGCAGGTGTAGAGCACTCTGGGGTTTTTGCAGAGCAATTATCTAGCAGGGGTTTTTTCCTCATTTTTATTATTCATGGAATATTTCAATTAGTTGCACATATTGATTTCCAAGAAACTGATGGCCTGCTCTGACCTACCAGTTTGCAAGTCTTCGTAGTCTTTGATATCATTTCCAGGGGTTTGTTCAATCATCAGTTCTATTTGTCTGTCTGTTAAGTACTGTACATCATCATTCTGACTTCTTCTACGCTGTTCTGCAAGGACAGCTTCTTGAAGACTAAGGTAACTTCTTGGTATCTGCAAGCCACATGAGAAAAATAGCAGGATCAGTATCAGACAGCAATCACTCTGCTGGTGATGAACTGGCTAAGCCATCTCCCCTTTGCAGAGATCCTACAGAGCTGTCTTCTCCCAAAGCCAGATAGCCATCTTACATACTTCACATGCCTGTGCGTCAGAAATAACTCCTGAAGTTCACCTCCCAATCCAAAACCAAGCCCCAAAAAAGCCCTCCTCTGGTAAGGATCACCACCAGAAAGCACAGTTCTCACCAATCTCCCTGCAAGTTTCTGTGAGCAAATCGAGCTGCCGACGTCCTTCATATTGCAAGTGACATGAAAAATCACCTGTCGGAGTCCCTCGAGGCCTTCCAGAGTCTTACATGAGAGCTCACTGCAAAAGTCATGCAAGGGTGAGGATTATCAAACCTTATCAGCACACTGGCTTCCTTTCCAGGCTCACTTTCTCTTATCAGTGACTTTAAATTTCCTGTGTCAGATGAATGGGAGGAAGTCTGTCAGCGAGCATTTTTAGCTTTGGAGAAAAACACGGAGAAGCCTGGAAAAGACACATCAAGCCAACCTCCGCTCTGCCTGCTTCATTCGCTGTGCACTGCTCTTCCATCCCCTATGTACTGTAACCTCTGGGGACTTCCCCGGCCGACTGACCGCAGTCATCACCCTCTTTCCCTTCAGTGCTGCACACCTCCGGGAGGGACTGTGGGAAGGAGGAAAACACTGTGCTCCGGCAATCGCTGGAGACGAGTCCAGTTCTCCCCGCCTCAGATCAAAGAGGCACAATGATGACTACCAGACACCTTTTCCCACCCTCATTCTGGCCCTTGCTCAGCTGGATCCTGTGATTTGGGAACTGATGCTTAGATCCTAAAAGCTGGCATTCATCATCTCTTTCACAGTGAAAAACCTGCTCTCTCCAGCTCCTACTATTTTTGGTCTTTTTGTAGGCTGAATAAGAGTGGTTGTCTTCCACTTTGCCCAACAAAGGGTCTTTCTAACTGATCCTACACACGTTCCAGTGGCAGACAGAAAATCCTTTGCTAAGACAAGATGCTTTGTCTTAAACCTCAGCCAGGAGTGGCACTGGGAAGCGTGTGCTCACTGGGATGCTGGAGGACCAGCACTGATAAAAGCACCCTGGGCTCACCCGCACAAGGCTTTCACTACGCACACTCCTCACACTCCTCCAGCTGCCCAGAGTGTTGCTCAGAGGAGCCCCACCCCGCTGCACGGTGGGGTGCGAAGGAGAGGCACGGGAGGGAGGAGGCAGGAAAACAGGCACAACTCTGACTGGAAGGAAATGCAGGGGAAAGTAAGATGAAGAAGGAGAACGTGTGGGATGTGGGGCAGGGTGAAAGAAAGTCCCCTTGAGAATGACTGAGATCGTGGTAGGATGCTCTGTGGTGATGGGAAAAGAGGCTTGAGGAGACCAAAGCACACAGCTTTCTCTTTCTCACTGCAAGTCTCTGTGCCCCACACCGGGTCCCTGGTACTCCTCCTAACAGGAAAAAGCCAGCTGAGATGCCCGACGCAGTGCTTGCGTCTGCAGAAGAGAGCGTGGGAGGTCTCCTGACGACTCTGCCCTGTGGCAGATGCGAAGCACTGGGCACATCCGAGCCCCTTCTTTACGTGCCAGCCGCCACCTGCTCTCACCCCAGGCGCTGGCGATTCCACACGGTTTGGTGCCAGCCTGCTGCATCCACGCTCCCCTTGTGCTGTGCGCTCCCTTGGCCGACAGACCCGCACCTTTCCCAGCCAGCGAAGCCTCCTCTCCCCAAGGGCATCCTCCGTCAGCCGAAGGAAGGGAGCAGCGTCAGACTCCACGGCCTGACTGATATCGATCTTTGGGACAGCACCAGCCCTCCGTTATCACACCCGGGGAACTCAGATTGCACAGGGGACTCGGAGGGCTCACCCACCCCTTGCCCTGCCAACACTGTCACGAGAGCTGCGTTCTCACGTCAGCTAGCAAGAGGTTCCCACGCAGCCTCCCCTTAACAAACCCCGCAGCACTCACCCTGCAACAGCCATGCTCTCAAGCTCTGCAGCATTAATTACTCAGGCTGTACCTTCCCTCTTTGTGACTAATAAAGTGTATCACCATTTCACGGTGAGAAACCTGAGTGGAGCAGCAGCACTAAAACAGGCTGGCTTTGGAGCTTCCAGCTCTCAGACCCATGATGAGACCTCTGGGCAACACTGAACTTCTCTCTGATTGTACTACACTATCTCAGTCAAAAATAGATGAAATGCAATGTTGACGAGGCTTTAAATCAGTTCCGTTGCCAAGGAGATCAACCATTACAAAATTGTTTAAAGCGAAATAAAATAAAGTGACTGAGCTTTGGAACGGCATGAGTACTCACTGCAGGTGCTTGAATGTGATATCTGGGAAGCCAGTTGCTCTGGATCCAGAGGGAGACCGACAGAGAGCCAAGACGTACGCCCTCAGAGTTGCTATCCTCTCAACGCGGAACTTAGTTTCAATTAAATCAAGGTGTGTTCCGACCACTAACACCACTGAATTTGGAGCTTTGGCCTGTAAGAGAAAACACTGACAATGATCTCATCCAGATTATGTCACGGTAAATTCAGTGAGGACATGTGAAAAGTGTAATATTTTAAGATGGGGCCGTCATATACATTAATAAAATGGAATATTTCTATAAAATGGAGGCAACCTGTGGAGACAGCCTGACAACAGCAACAAGTGATCTGGGTATTACAGAAGTTCTCCTGCAGCATACAGCTTAATCATCCGCTGCTACTGCAGAGCAGGCAACTGTCCGCTTGGGTTTATTACATCAGGGCTTAACATAAAGGGAGTTGCCGTGTGGTATTAAGTTGCTACAAGTCAGCTAAAGGATGGGAACGATGTCCACTCAGACAAAGGAAAAGAAGTTAGTTAAACCTGTAGCCAGAAGATCTAATTCAGATATCTCAGAAAAAGGCTAGTTACGCTCCGGAATGGATGCCTGGGGAACCATACAAACTTTTTCACTGGAGGTATATGGAGAGGTGAGATAAACTGCTAGAAAAGTCTAAATCTACTTAATCCTGAATCAGTGCAAAGGAACGGATTAGATGATCTCGTGGTTTCTTCCAGCCCTTCCATGTTTCTATCAGAACGCTGGAATGTATCCAGACTAGGGAACATGCTGCCAAATACAATGGGATTGCACAGGCTTAAGCAGGGATCAGTCTGCCGATCCAAATGACTTCGACCACAGAGGAATATTCAGATGCAGAAATACGTGCTTATCTGCAGTCAATCCATTTCTCCCTCACGACGCCCACTGAAATCTCCTAACCGGAACGACACCAAACTCGAACGCTGTGCAGACACAGGAGTGACAGCTGTACCAAGTCAGACCTAGGGGCTCACTTGGCCCAACATTCTGCCTGGAGGCTAACGAAGAGCACACGCACAGGGTAAGCACACAGAGATTTTCCCCGGTGTGTTCTCCCAGTATCCAGCAGCCTGCAGCTCACCAACTTCCTGAGCTCTGAGTTAACAGCACTTGGTGGATTTTTCTTCCACCAGTCTGTTTTTTTTTCAACTTGTGGCACCCACAGCACATTGTAGTTCCAATAAATCCACAGGTTAGCTATCTGTTGTGTTTGGGATACTTCCTGTCATTTGTTTCAAAGCTACCATCTCATTATTTTATTTGATCTCTCCTAATGCTTCTATTGTAAAAGATCACGAACAAAGACTCCCCTGCGGTTTCCTCCTTACCCCCTAAGTCTACATGCAGCCCTCCTCATTTGCCTCTTTCCCAAGCTGAAGAGGCCTCATCTGTTTAATTGCTGTGCACTCGGAAACTTTTCCATACTTTTAACCGTCATGTTAATCTTTCCCTGTATCTTTTCTGATGCTACTGTGTGCTTGCTGGGATGGATTAAGGACACAGGTACCTCATACATTTTTGAAAAATCATAATTATGTTTTCAGCTTTGTTACCGAGTTTGGGTTTTTGATTGGTGCTGACCATTAAGCTAATATTTTTGTAATGTCAAGATGCTTCTTTTTTGAGAGGCACTAGCTTAGAACCCATTTTTGTGTACGCGATGTTAAGACAGACATCAAATAATAAACATTTACAAAAAAATTATGAACGTAGTGTTACAAAAAATCAACCAACACCAACAAATTCACTGCAGCTCTGAGTCTCAGCTGAGAGTTGTCTGGGAGATACTCTCTAGCTTAACTGAATCTAAAGTGTTAAAAATATAACCTCAAGACTAATGTGTGTCTAACCCACACAAGAAAGAAAAAGCTTCAAACCCCCCTCGGAGCACAGTGTGGTCAAACACTAATTCCAAAATAAGTATGTTCAGCCTTACTTCGCAAGGGTTTATAAATCAGCTTTTGTTTCATTCTCTGATGTGTGTGAGGGAGAACAAAGCAAATGATAAATTTAAACCATTAAATATAGCAATACGCCTACAGCGTAATGGAAAATTAATTCCAAAACCTATGCAAAATTCATAGCTTGCAGTTTTTAAAAGCAGACCAAAAAGAAACTGTAATATCACATATCTGTGTACTGAGCTATTTCTTGATAAATGGAGACCCCAGAGTCCACCAGCGACTTCTTACCTCAATGTTCAGCAACCAGTACTGTAAGTTTGCCACAGCTTCTTCCCCCAGTGCCAAGTTCCATACCACTATGTACAATGCTTTGTCTGTGAAGAAACACTGATTGACTGTAGACATGCTTGCTGGGCCTCCGATATCCCAGACATTGAACTCCACTGAATCAACCTACTTAGACAAAGAGAAGTGTTCAAATCAAACGGTTGCAGTAAATCACAGGGAGATAATAGCTGAAGTATAAACCTACGCCTGCATAATGTATGACACAAGAAGGGTTTCAATGTCCTAATTGTGCCTCCAGGAAAGAAAAATCAACAAGCAATTGTTAAGCATGGCTACCACTTCCCCACAGGAAATCAAGACTAATTACTTGCTGCTGAAACGATAGAGGTGCCCTTGATGCTGGTAAATCTCCAGTTAATGCTGTGGATTCTCCAGTACAAACAAGGGTCTCATTCTGAGCCCTGTATTTCACTGCATCTTGAATGGAAACTGCTTCATCCTTGTCTGTGCCACTCTTGACAGGACTGTTGAAGCTACTTATCTGCCACTGCTATGGGGAACAGGAAACCCCCTGCTGAAATCACTTCCACTGAGCTCAGTCCTAACCGAGCCAAACAGAATATAGATGCTCAGGAGATGGGAAACTTCTCGAGCCTCTCATAAACACCTCCTGCACGTTGCTCAGAGACTTCTGATGCGCGTGCCACACCAGAGATGGGCCACGATTACAGCCACTGTAAATCAGACTCACTGGTTTCTGGGGAGATGTGTGAATGGCGGCCGCTCTAGGTCTGGTTCTTTTCTGAGTATCTCAGCATCCATTCCTCCACGCAGCCCCACAACAGCACCAAGAGGGAGCGTGGTGCTCTGCTCAACTGGTATTCAGGCTTGCAGTTGCAGTAGGAAGCACCTACTTACCTCGGAGGCTCTGCCCCTAAATCACTTGGCCCTGGGGAGGCAAGACGCCTGTGACTGAGCAGAAAACCAAACCCTGCTCCAGCCACTGTCCTCAGAGCATCACTTAACACTGAGTGGGCTCTGTTTACTGGTCCAGGTTCAAGTACTGACTGATCGCACGTGACAAGTTACCTTATGACATGACTTCAGCACGGAGCTAAGGATCTCGGTAGGGCTCTGATCTCCTAGCATGGTCCCAGTCTGAAGTCTCCCAGAAACAGCTGGAAGAACTTCCATCTGGTTTAAACCAAACCGTAGCTAGCACCAGGACTGCATTGCTCATTCAACAGACCTTCAGCTGTGGGTGTTTATATGGAGAGACAGAGACTCAGAGGTAGGGACAAAAGCCCATTCAGCATTTTGATCCCACTCCAGGTCTCTGATGCTGTCTAGATTTTTATTTTACTCAATTGCTCTTCAACACAAAATGCACAGATCCCTTCTCCCACCAAAGTTTTCTCTTTAAATAGTCAGGCAGTGCTCGCCCTTTTTCTTTGTCTCTGGCCTGGCACTCTTCACTGTAGAATAGCTGAACTCTGCAGGCTCCTCCACCCCTTCCAAAATATTCTGGTGGTCATGGCTCTCATCCAGGAAGGGGAGCCATGCATTTGTACACCCTCAGTTCTGACAAGACCTCAGGACCAATTCTGCATGCTCTAAACTCCGTGTTAGTACGCAGGCAGTGGAGAGGGCCACCTATAAATCTCTCCAATGCTTGAATGACTTCAGTGCTGTCCAAATGAGTTCAGTATGGGTCGACACACTCTCTGAATGAGCCATCTGAGATTTGGGTGTTTAAGGTATGCCTTAGAAATCCCTGGATCACATCAGAGGTCAGGCATCCCACCTTCCACCCACCTTCCCCACCTAGGACAGTACTGATATCAAGAGTGTCCAGCTTTAGGTACTGATGTCCAATTTTCTGGCCTCAAATGAAAGGACAATCTGCTTTAGAGAAGCTGATTTAAAACATGGTCTCAGATCAGTGTCCAAAAATCAGCCACGCTGGGAGAGCCAGACTTTAGGCAGTCTACACACGGCTCTCTCTTGTTAGGATACAAAGTTGGGTGCTCAGGAAAACAGAACTGTCCTCTAATACCAACTGGAAATGAAACAGAGGAATTGTGATGGGTCTAAACATGTCACTTGAGAGGTGTTTACACTACTCACAGGTAGTGGAACTGTTCTTTAAACAAGGGCAGGTGATTTCAGCCTAAAAGGGACACTGCAGGGCTCAAACATCCCACTGGGGCTAACTCTTTCCAGTTCTTTTTCACCTTTGCCTTGTGTCCCACTGGCTTGGGGAGCTCCCATTTTGTTGTACGTATGGTGGCATCGCTGTGCATCATTTGAGGGACTTTTCCTGTCTGTAGGATCTCAATCAGTGTCGACTTTCCCTGTCGTGGAGGACCGATGATGATCATCTTCATCAGCTTACACTTCTCTGCTTTGCGCAGCTGTGCTCGTAAGTACGCCAGCACTGTTTTGGGGCCTATGGGAGGGGAAGTGAACAGGCTTTATCTGTGGTTAGCAGTTACAAATGTACATATGTACAGCAGGACTGCACAAAACCTACTGCTGCAGACACATCAGCTGAATTAATATTTTCCCTGCAATTTCGCTGTGGGCTGAGACAACCCAGAGAATAAACAAAGAAACCTCTAGTGGACAAACCTGAGACAGAGACCCCAGAAAAAGGTCACTGCTCTGAGACCATACAATGGAGCACTGTAAGAAGAAACAAATGCTGTGACTCGTATGCTTCAGAAGCTCAAAGGAAACATAAAATACTAATTTAGTATTGGAAAATACTCAGTTTTTCCTTCTACTTTTATGTTTCCAGTTAAAATTAGATTTAAGCTTCAACAGCGTGCTGGAGAAAGAATAATTCCTAATAACTTTGTTCCCACATGATTTTCTTATTAAAACACACAAAAAAGAAGACAGTATTGTAACAGATCCAAAAACCTAGCAGCTTACAATAAGGTCACTTCCATGTGACTGTCAGTGCTGATCGTAAACATTTCAGTCTTTAGAAAGACCATCTAAATACCATAAAATATGCACATTCAGAAACAAAGACATGGAATTTATCCATCATGCATAGTGCAAATGAAGCACTGCATTTGTAAGTCACAATTTTAACGTGTGATCTCTCTTCAATCGATCATATAGCCAGAGCTTGGCACTGATTATCAAATTTGCAAATACGTGTAGGAGGTTTCCCTATGCAATTCCAGTTAACTGCAACAAGGGCTTGGGTGCTCACTGTTCCTGTTCAGGACCATGAAAAGGAAGCGATTTTCATTATACGTTCAGTCAATTTAATAAAGAACACACAGGATCAGCCTTACCCTCTTTTCTGATCTCTGCAGGAACGTTATTGATATTTAGTTCCTCGATATCCAGCTGCCAGAGATTAGCCAGCTGTCCAAGTTCTGGAGGAAGCTCTCGGATACCAGGGTTACTGTACAAAAACAAATAAATGTACCAACAACCAAGCTTTGTGTGTAAGTAGCTGCTCTCACGGACTCTCAGATTACACTATTCTCTCCTTGCAGAAATGTTCCATTAACATTTTAATAAGACTACTCAGCACTTTAATAGTAATTTCCATTCTAAAAGTGATGTATAACCTCAATTTATCCTCTTTAAGCGTAATCATCTTTACTGGATAGTTGAGGAAATAAAAGCAAAAATGATGAGTTACTGACTCTAACGCTATAGAAGCTGAGAGCAAAAAGCCAGAATGAACTAGAGGCACACTAGATTCCCAGGCCTGTGTTCAAAGCATTAGATCATCTTCCCCAATTCAAAAGGCCAGCCTCCTCCTTATCTAAAGCAAATGATGGGCACATTTCTAACAAGGGGCTGACTATTTCCAGCTTCTGACTTCAAAAGCACTGGACATCTGGGGTGGGGCTCCGCAGAAGACTGGTCACTAAAACAACATGGAAATAATACTGCATAGCTTTTCCAGGACACGGACTTACTTTCCTAAATAAAGTTCTGTTAAACCTTTCAGAAGGCAAACGGACTGCGGGACAGAGTCCAGCTGATTGTCGTTCAGATAAAGGACTTCCAGAGAATCACTCAGAAATGCTGGAAACTCCAAAAAAGGACCTGGAACAAGACAGGAAAAAAATTGCACCTTTAAAAATTAACAGGCACCAAGGCTCTGGACCAAGAGACTTCACCTTAACTCTGTAGGCAGGACATGAGGTCATGTTCCTTGGCAGGAACCACCACGAAGCAACAGCAGAAAATCAAACTGCCTTCAACTGTGATCAAACATCAATGCTCACATCTCATTTTTTTTAAGATCATGGTGATGCACAAGTTTGAAGCTGACAATCTTCAGGACCTCTGGGGTGCTGAAGGAGGAATTCCAGGCCTGCCAAGCTAACTATACCTCAGAGGACGAGTGGCACTGTGTTTCTTGTTGTTGAATAGCTGGTAATACCTTGTGAACTGCCCTCATTCCAGCCTAACAGCTCGCAGTGAAAGGGCATACCAAGGGCACAAGTAGTTCTCAACATGTTTTTTCCACGTTGCCTGAGAACCCAGAAGCTCATCAGAATTTATGCTCAGGCCCCCATGCTGTATCCTGGAGCAATTTACAATGAATCAAAGTCAATAAAAACAGTGAAGAAAACCCAAACTGCAGTTGACAGACTGCTAACCTATGTTGCTTCTAAAACACTGCTGGCATTTGCCCCTCTGTTCTGTTTTAGACTGCAAGGTCTCAGGGCATTTCAGACTTCCTACACGTCTGAGCAGCAACTAGCGTATTTTGGGAGCAACCCAAGCAATAACAGCAACAACTGCATGGCTGACTTGCTGCTGCGGGAGAGGTACAAACAAAGGGAAATTCATCTGGTTCCAAAGAGCATCATTTCACTCCACAAACTACTCCCGGGATAGCAGCATGAAATGCTGCCATGAATTGTGTTGCTGTCTTAAGAGTGTCACATGTATCTACCAAGCAGCATCCTGAAGTCAAGGAAAACTAGGCCACACAGGGACAAGCAGATTCTCAGTCTCTAATTAGGAAAGTACAACCAGCACCATCTGCCGCCTCCACGGTCAAGAAAAGCATCTCCCTGAGATGCCAGACACACTCTTCCTCAAGCATAGGACAGCAGCACTTCTACCAAGATCTTCTTCCCTTACAGAGAAGATTTCAGGAACTTTAACTAGACTTAACCGAAAAAGGGAAAAGAAAAAAAAAAAAAAAAGGAAAAGGTTCTCTCATGAGAAAATTTCCCAGTTCTAATATTAACAGCATTTCAGGCCTGAGCTATGATCAGAAAAGGAGTCGGATAGAGTCTCACTGTCTGCAGCGGTGTTTTATATACGTGACAGGACTGTCTGGTGTGGGCAGGGTGTCACAGTCCACCTTTGAGTTTTCAAATAAAAAATCATCTTTGGGATTATTTTAGGAAAACAGCAGGCTTATTCATGGATTCAATTCACTTCCTTTCTGGCTCATCGCTGGATTTAAACTTTTCATTGTTCCTCTTCAGTATGCACCTAGGCACAGACAGATTTAGTCCCTCTTGGACACGTACGAGCAAACACCTAAAATAGTAGCAATCCTCTCAATTCACCAACCAGTCCCAGGCAGAAAGAACAGTACTATACTGGAAGCAAGCTCGAGGCGTTTATGAATTGTAATTATTTATTCATGAGTTATTTATGATTTCTCTGGCTTAAGGTCAAATTTTCTTTTAAAGAACTGTACAAAAATTAAAACAAATGCCATCTTTAAAATATATTTTTGGATGACTAAATGCCACCAAAACCACATGTGTGTACAAGTTATTCTGAGATTTATCAATCACGTATAGTAAGCATCCATAAATTATTCTGTTTAAATAATCTAGACTCGAGTAAATAGCTTTGTTGGTAAAACCATATGAAAACCTGCCCCCCACCTCGCTAGGAGTCTTCTGTGAGCAGCTGATGTACTCCAGCTTCTGTTTTCTCTTGATGTTCTTTAAATTCTTGGCCACATCCTCTAGTCTCACCAAGCTATACTTGGCAGAGGAACAGAGAGAAAAAGATGAGCTGGCTTTGCTCTGTCTCTGTGGCTACTCAACCGTGGCACCGGCCAGGTGGGCCACTCTACGCCTTCCTGCAACCTGAGGCAAGCTCAGGCAGCTCGAAGCTGCACCGAGGTATTATGTGCCAAGAAAAATGAGGTAGGATTAGCCTTGCCTGGAGGTCTAGGTAGAGCCTCTGCCTCCCAGATGAGCAGACGGAGGTTAGGACCTCCAGCCCTAACCTATAGCTATGGTCGTACTTGGTGCATTTACCAATTTTACCTGCTCATGTTGACCTGAGATCATGCACATTTTTCAGGAGAACTGAGAAAAGCATTTGCTGCAGGAGGGCCTCTCCCTGCTGCAAGCTGCTGAGGGCTGCTCAGATGTGCGTCATGAAGATGCCAGCTCTATTCCACTCTGCAATTCGCAAAGAATGCGTTAGAGCAAGCCATTCTTCAGGCAACCGAGAATGAGAAAGCTCTCCAAGTGCTTTAAAATAAAACAAACAAACAAAAAGAAACGCAGATGAATCCCGCAGAGAGCAGGAAGCAGTGCAAAGATCTTCAGATATTCCTTTGTTCTCTCTGAGGTTTCACGTGCACTAATGCAGAACATCTCTTTCGCTCTGCCCTAAGCTGCGTGTGCGAATCACAGACATGGGAAAACATGCAATTTACAAATTCAGCAATATAAACAATCCTAAGAGTAGTAAGACCAATTATGGGTTAATTTCCCTTCGACGTACCAGTTAGTACTCTGGCTAAAAACAATAACCTTCATGCAAAGAATAAAAACTCAGTGAAAGAAACAGATTTCACTCCTTCTTCATCGTACTATACTGATGGTACCAACCAGCTGCACCATTTCTTTAGAAACGTTTTATCTAAACATATTTCCTCTTAATCTAAACGCTATTGCACTTAAAATTGCAGATGAATGTAGACTGATTTCCCTCCAGGCAAACTCCACAGACTTCTGCTGCTTCACAGCTCACGTGGCATTCTCAGCACTTGCTTCCGCATTTGCACTGCCGTGTACCTTACCTGCCTCTGGGCCACCGCGCGCCCTGTTCTTCATGGTGAAAAAGGGAATCCGCTTTGTTTTAAATCCCTCGTCACTCCTGTGGGCAAAACAAAACAGTGACACGTGGAGAAAAGAGCTTGGAAACGGCTGTTGAGAACTGTGCTGGAGCTGGGTGCCCAGGACACTACAGGGTGAAGAGTGTGGCCCCATTCAAGGCTGTGGGATACACAGCACAGCTCTTATGGGTTCCTGTCTGCTTTTGAGAGGTAGGATTGAAGCCTGCTGTGCGCTCACAGAGCTAGGCTCCACCAACACTTGTCTGGGCCCAGCGGTTTTCTTCTGGCAAATTAACAGAGCTTTGCAAGGCAGTGCTTTCAGCTCCCAGGGCGAGAGCACTTGACCCCCAGCTTTATGGGTGTCAATGTTAAGTAGGCTGTCAAACAACAAACTGAACAAGCTTCACGAGAAGTGCTGGAGAACCAACCTGCTGCCATTCCCTGCTCTCACCAGAGAGTCTCTGACAAGATGACCCAACAACATGACTCTGGAAATGCACTGAGACATTAAAAAAAACGGTCATTTGTATTTAGCAACTCACACAGCAACTCGTAAGGACTCCAGAAAACTTGCTGGACAGGCACCCAAACAAGAAGACAGAAGTATGACACAATTCAATGCAGTTCTGGAGAAGATAAGGGACCTTTAACTCTCTATGTTAAGCATCCCTATTGTAATTTCTAAACAGAAGAAGATGACTCTTTTATTGGATGACCTCATTAACGTCAGTCTTCTCTACGAACTTGCAGCTGGTTACACTTCCATTTAAAACCCAAAGATTTTTCATTTTTTCCAAAACAATACTCCCACACTAACTACAAACTGCAGTCCAGCCAGATGGTTTATGGTTAAGATATGCTCCCCACAAACTAGTAGGTGTAGCGATGAACCACACACTGGGTTAAAGAAACTTCTACATGCTTTGAAACTAAACTGCCATTATCAGTAATCTATCCACTTAATAAATGATATAGTGTGCTAAATGCCCGAAGAATCAGTAAAGGATAATTCATCACTGTCACAGACAGACAATGTACTTAGAGACACAGTATGTGGATATCAATGCCTTCGATGCAGGTAATTAATTCACTACTGACACCCTTTGTATTACACAAGCGACTGGGTTCGCTATTATTTCTTCAGCTTTTGTTTTCTCAGACAAAATTTGAAAGGAGCACTTACTTCCCAAGTTGGTTTTTTGAAAGATCCAGTGATTTAAGTTGTTTGCAATTCCACTTATCTTGTGAAGGCAATGTAACTAACTGATTTCCCAGCAGCTTCAGGGACACCAAAGCCTAAAAGAGGAACAGCCTAGAGTTAGAAGACAGAGTGCATCAAACACACAGAAGGAGGTTTTTCAGCATGGCCATTAAATAACAGAAACACGACGAAAGTACATCTTATTCATCGGAACATCCTGTCCATGCTGCCTAGCATGCAAACATTTCCTTTTTGTCTCCAGCAAGTATATTTCCTGCATGAAGCAATGCCACTATTAGTTCTGGGAGATTATTAGTCTACTTGCTGACAGGTTCAACTGGAAACAACCCATTTAAGTTTACTTTCAGGGAGGAAACCTTTCCAAATGGAAAAGAACAGTATGATTTACCTACACAGTATGCCACATACAGATGAGAAGTCTTCTGTACATGTGCAAGCTACTGTCAGAGTGGGCTTACACCTGCTGTATATGCATAAGATCTACATGCAAAATGTGAACTATTTCACACAAGAAAAATTTTTAATTGCTTTGTTATTACATACCTACTAAACCAGAAAGGATTTCGATTAACTTTCAAAGATTTATGTAAGTTATCTACTTTTTTTCTCACATCAGAGACAGAAATTTTAAAAAACAGATGTAAACCTGATTTGTACAGTTAACACCATACAGATAGGACTCAGCTGCAAATACCCTGAATAAGGTTAAACACAAGCTCTCCTTTAAATTTAACAGAAATATTAAAGAACAAAATGCAGTTCCCATTCAGATTTGTAAAGTCTGTGTTCTTCCATCTGACTTTAAAAATAATGTTGAGGCTCAAAAGATCATTTTCATTTGGTTGAAAATAAAATTTTCCACTGAAAAACAGTCTTCTACATAGAGTTTCCAACCAGGTTTATTCTGCAAGTCCACCCCATGAAGACTGAGACAAGCAGAATGTCAGCTGAATTATCTCGTGCCACAAGTACAGCAGTATTAATGAATCATACCCCACGGAAATCATGTTTTACCAACAGAGACTTCAGCTTCAAGTGTGTTAAATGTTTTATGTGCTCCACATACTATAAAAGATTTATGCCCCTTTACATCAAGCAGGATTAGCAATGTCTCACGAAGCCAGTCTGTTGGCCTTCCTCCCCTTTTCTCAGACTGGAAAAACAGGAGGTATCCATGTGCCATAAGGGATGGACAACCAGCAGCTGCTGGAATGGCAATTCTCATGCAGAACGCTCCCTCTAGTGATATGCGAGGGGCAGCACTGGGCCTTGGCGGGACTTGGGGAAGGTGAAGTAAAATGCAAAACTGTAGATACGCAGAGCGAACCACTAAAAGTGTTCGAAAACTGTGCGAACTATAAAACCCTCCCTGCCACTCGCGTCTTGACAGCCAAAGCTTTTAGAGTCATTAGTCTTCCCCTGGCTCGAACCTCCAGTTGGAAGGAAGACCCAGTCCTCCCTCGGCGCCTGGTGTCGAGCTCTCTCCAAGTATCAGCATGGGGCTGTTCAATGACAATGCTTCAAACTTCTCCCCCGGAATATCCCAGAGCAGGGGGCGGGAGGAAAGGGCGGCCACACGTTCCAGAATTAGCACAAACTTTGTTCTGTGTGGTCTAGCTGGGGTGCTTCATTTTCAGTCAACTGTATCCACGTTACATGTCCCACACAAACGCTGACAAAGGCCGCTCTTCAGGAGAGCCGAGAGCCTGGTGAGATCATATGCAACGCTTATGTGCCTGCTCCGTAGAGGGAAAATTAGTGACTTTAAACTGTCCGTGCCTCTTCATGACTGTAATTCTGGAGATCACTAGTCCTTGTTTTGTAATTGCTCTTCTCTCTCATCTCTAACTTCTCCATTTTTGCTGCCTTTCAGGAAGAGAATGGGTGCCTCCAGAAGTGAGACAATGGCAGCAGCAGGCAAATTCCTTCAAACCTGCTGCCACGGCATGCAAAAAGGGCTCTGGTGCATTAGATTATACCAGCGGGAAGAAACTGTAGCATCCAGATTAGGCTGCCTCGGTCCGCTCGTGATGTGATGTTCTACCCAGAGAGCACGAGGTCTCCTCAAGAGAAGCAAACTAGAGCATTAAGAGAAGGCTTGGAGCATGTACAGTTGGTTCCTTCAGAAGGCAACAGACAGGAAGCTGAGAAGGCCTCTGCTTCCCTTAGCACCACGTTTCTCGTCTATACATCATACTAATGACTGTGAGGTGGTCCTAGTCTTAAGACCCCTACACAAACCAGTCAAAGGCCAGTGATAAACTACATGTCCCAGCAGCTTGGGTCAGAGACAGGCTTTCAAGTCACAGTGCCTCCCCTGCTTCCAGCTTTTCCCAGGGAGAAGACAGTTCACTGTTCCTCAGCAAACTGTGTGTAGGAACACGTTAACTGCCCGTTCCTCCTCCTTCTGCACCTGCTTCTGGAGAGGGCTGGAGCATGAGTGCAGCCTCATTCACTAAGAGAAACTCTACAGCCAAGGAGTAGCCCAAGCCAGGGCGGATCTAGGCATGGGCTTTCACCTCCTAGTTGCTCACCACACTCTAGCTCTTGGGGGACTGAAAATACCTGCTATTTATTTCTTTTATGAAGGTCAGGCTGAAGAGATATGGATAAGAACTTGCACTATTTAAGACAGCCAAAGCTCACTAACTTTGAAGACAGACCACCAGCAGGGATTGCACCGAGGTCTTCTCTGATGCCCTGAACTGGTGCCTTTACATCCCTCTGCAGCCTCCGAGGAAACGTGCCCCTGAAGCACCATCTAGTCCTTAATATCTGTCATGGTAGCTCCCACCCGCTGGGCTTATTTCTAATGCATTCAGAAAAAACAAGTTTCGGAGACAATAGTCCATAGGATTCATTCTGTTTCAGGAGAAATGCCAATTGAAACCAAATGGTTACCAAAAAGCAAAGCCAAATCTGCAGGGATCATTAAAAACAACTGAGGGAGCAAACGACCCTCAGCATTCTTCTTCCAGGCAGGAGCAAGAGGCACCTTTGCAGCAGACTCCCGAGGTCCAGACTGGACATGGAGATGAACTATCACTTCAGCATCCTTCCCACTGAGGCCAGCGGTGAAAATCATGAAACTTCTGCACAAAGATTTACCTCTGTTTCTATCTCTGTGACCCTGAGTTTCACAATCTGGAAAGGAAGCTCGGAGGAAACCCCCAAGTTCTGCTTTGTTTCGTGTCGAAACCATGTGAAGCCACAAATTCTGAAGAATTCTGAAGTAAAACTATGGATCTCTGATGTCCACTGGCATGAATTATTTAATCTGCACAAGTTTAAAGACAAAAGAGATGCCAACTAGCATTGTTCAGGGCATTCAAACATGCTATTTTCAGCACAGAAAGACTAATCCTTAATTACACAACACTGGTATGACAGATTAAGAAAAAAAACAACTAGTTGTGAGCACATTTGAGTACATCTATATTCAAATAGTTGGAACTTGCCACTACGATGCAGTGGTTATCTTCCAAACCACGCTCCCAAAACCTGAAAACGACAGACAAAGAGTTCTCAGAAGACCAGTGTCAAAGGCTAGATACCACATCACACTGGCCAAGGACTTGAATGTAGCCATTCAGGAGGTTATGGGCTGCTCAGAGGCTCTGTGCAATTGCTGTGACCATCAGCTCAAACCAGCAGGTAGTCTCCTACCTTAACCGGGCAGCCACTGCTATGACTTCGAGGTCTGAGTCGGTATTAAGAGAAATACTGTGCAGGAGGAAGAAAGGCCACTTACTTCAAGCTGGAAGAGTCCCGGTGGAACTTCTTTTAGTGAGTTCTCAGAAAAATCCACTTCTCTGAGGTGATTTTTCCAGAAAATAGTCAATGCATCAGGTAGGAATTCCAGTGAGTTTCTAGATGCTTTACAACATTTCTGGAAAACACAGAAGAAAAAACACCCACAGAGTAGTAATCATCTCTTTAAATAACAAGGTAGATCAGCTGTCACATGTTTAAGCCATTAATAAACTCTTTCTAGGCGCTCTCTTTAGCTGTTTCGATCTAGATAAATTATTGTGCATACAGGCACATAGGATTTGCTGAAGAGATGCACTCAATTGATGGGCAAATTCTTTGGTGGGAAAAAAGTATTTCAGAAGTTATTTTGAAAATTATCCCCATTTGCTTTTCAATCATAACCAAACATTTCACCAAAGTATACTCTTCTCCTGCTATCCCTGTAATAACGAGGAATGAAGTCACCGATGGGTGGCTATAGATGCCCTAGTTAGCCATGGGTTTGGGCAAAGTTTACTTTGAATGAAGGCTGTGTGTTCTGTAAAATGATCCTCACAATACTTCTGCTCATATGAACTACAGAGAAAATGAACACGTCCACATAAGACATGCTTCTAGTAGCTTTCCACCAATTCCATCAACATAGTGAAAACAGGGCAGAACCTCAGAAAGATTAGATCTGAGATCCATAAACCAAATCAGACAGGGGCACTTGTACAGAGACAGAAAAGCCTTTTAGCCCAAGACGTCTGACAGCTTTTTAAGCATCACAGAATATTTTTTGCATTGTTTCAACAGCTTTTTCACCTCTGACTCTGTCAGAGCAGTTCGACTTACCAAGGGGCAGGCCCAGGGATCTGGAAACACTTTCAGCTGATTTCTGGAAACATTCAGTATGTTTAGGGCCTTGAAGCAGTATAGAAAAACCGTTGGAAGTTCCACCAACCTGTTGTCAGAGATGTCAAACTCCTGCAGCTTCCTTAAGCCAATCCAATTAGTTGCTAGAGAACACAAAACATTGTGGACTTGGTGTAAGCAAGATAGCAGTCTGATCTGGCAAGATGCTGAATACTTACTAGATAAGAGCCAAAGAATTTAATGGATGATACAAAATAACCAGGCCTCTTCATGTACTTTGGACAGAGGATTGAGAGACACTAAGCATCTCTGGCTAATACTGGCTGTAAGTCGTTATTATAACAGTTTGGGCTTCTCTCTTACAAATCAGACCTTGAAATGTAAGTGTAACACTGGACTGTACGTACTGTTCTCCTCGTCAAATAACTTCTCCATATAATTTTTAGCAGCAATGAGTTTTTTAAGGTTTTTAAGATGTAGGAATCCAGATGGGAGAGTAGAGAGCCTGTTGCTGGATACGTCGACCTCGAGTAACCTGTAAGTACAGAAGATCCTCAGTCAGGCATCATTAAAATGCTAGCAAAGATTCCCATTGCCATAGACATCTATTTTACCAGGACAGCTTTAGGTCTGAACGAAAGCAGCTGGAATGTGCTCTCACAAGGCAAAACAAAAAACCCTATCTAGAAAATTAACCCCTCCAGCGAGCAGACAGAAATGGTCTGGACAGACAGCAGACCAGATAATTGATCCAAGCCAGCAAATGTCAATTTCAGTCAGCTCAGGGCTTAGACTTAGAGGAGTGGGGCCCACCAGAACTGAAGAAAAGCAGAAGCAACATGAGACAATACAGGAATAAAAGTCCCTACAATTGTCCTGACAACTGACACGGAAACACTAAGAATGCAAAAGAGCAAATCTTAAGTTGAACCTTGCAGCAGACAGAAAATAAACCAAGAAGCTCCTGCATATGCTTTTCACTTACGCGGCTTCACACAACTGAATCATTTGCACCTGCTCTCCGTACGGGTTCAGTCTGCTGTAGGCATCCAGCACACACACCTTGTACATATAATTTCATCGGATGACTGTACGCTGGGTAACTCCGTCAGCTGATTGTCAGCCAGGCTGAGCTTCCTGAGGTTTATCAGGCCCCATGGGATCACGGATGGAAGGGAGACCAGGCAGTTGGCAGAGAGATCAAGCTCAGTTATCTGACAGGAGATATCAATCAGCCAGTCCAGATCCACCCAGGGCAGTTTGAGGTTTGACCAGTTCACACACAAAGCCTGCATATGTCAAAGAAAGAAGAGAAACTCATGTTAGTAAAATCCAGTTGTTCTCGACTGGTGTTACACCACTGGGAATCTGGCAGATCAGAGCATAGACCGTAAACATTTTGCTCACTTTCCGATCTGCTTCTAGGAGTTAAACTGACTCAGAGTTGAAATCATGCCTGGGTTATCAGCAGTCCTCACCATATAGCTGCTCCTTGATCTCACTCCAAAGACCACGAGCAAGCGCAAGCAGGGACTTGGACGTCTTTGCTGTCCATACATCAGCTCCAGTGTGCCCCACAAAGGGCGAGCTGCCCTTGCCCAAAACCAGCACTCTCATCCAAGAGCTGGACAGGCTCTAACGGTCTGTTCATCCAACAATATGCAATAAGTCTCCACGGGGCTGGGCTCCCTGTCCCGCAAGATGCATTCACACCCTACGCAAGCAGCATGATACGGACAGATCATGGAAACCCATCTTAAATCCAGACTCTGCAGCCCAAACTCCGTTCCGTCTCTCGGACGTGGCCTGCATCGCTGCTCAGATCTCCAAGGGACTCTGAACACCAACAGAGGCCAGGCAGGCCCAGAGGAACCCCTGTGGAGCAGTTGGCTGCTGAACCTCTTGCGAATCTTCACTTGTGCATCCGTAGGGAGGACAGGGACAGATCTGCGAGTGCAGCAGTGACTGCTTACAAGGAGGCCTGTTGCTGGAATAATTAATATATGCCCAGGCACTGCTCTTCTATCGTAAACTTTACAACAACAAGCAGTCAAACCATTCTGGGGAAGTTTTAGGTTTTGCAAAGGAACATCTGGGAAAGGCAAGGAAATGCAAACGCCCTCTTTAAAGCACTTCTAAACACTAGAAATTTGCTCAGTATCATTTAGGAAGATACTTTAGTATCTGAGAGACATCATTTTCACAGTTGCTTCCTTTCTAGATAATGTTCTGCTGCTTTTGACAGTAAGATAAGAAATTCGTTTTATCCTCTTTTGGAAATAAAACAGAAGCTGTTGTGAAAGGCATAACTGCTTCTTTCAGGCTCCAGCTTAGACAGAAGAAAACATGAATGCATAATAGTCATCAATGCAAGTAAACAATCCAAGGCTGCCTTTTCAAGATCATCTCATTGTGTTCCAATGAGATCTATGTTCCAAAAATACCCATTTTTAAATTTTTAGTCCAAAACAATTTTCATAAGCTCAATGTTTTTGACATAATTCGCCCCAAAGATAGCCTCAAGGAAGCGATCGTTAATTCTCCACCAGGAGGCAGCAAGAACCTGACAGCAAATTTAATTTGTTTTCCAATTCCCAGTATTTGGCTCTCAAGCTTTTTAACCACAAATTTAAAATTAAAAGGAATATATCTGGGGAAGGGAGAGAAGGAAAAGAGAAACAAATGCTTATTTGAGACTCAGAACTTTAAGTAATGGAGATCACACAGTTCAAACATCTAGGAGAATGGAATAAAAGGTGAGCGCAAACAGTTGCACTTTTTAGAAATGAACAGTGGTCATACTTAATCATAGTGCTTTTCAAATGTTCACTAGCAAAGCCTCTGGACAGCCCTGCAAATATGAATTAAAATATGCCCATCGTATCACCAGGGAAAGAAAGGCAGAGAGCACAAGCTGTTTGTGTAAAGCTACACCCACCGTCCTGCCACAAGGCATCCATACAAAACACAGCAAGCCAGTTCCAACAGGAAATCAAATTAAGCAGAGTATCCATTGCTACTGCAAAATACACAGTTCCTAATGGGAGTTACAGCGCAAAGCTTTCACACTGTCAGTAGACATATCCTGCTTTTTTGTTAGACTTTCCAAGTCTGTATATTTAACAGCTTCTTGCTTACAAACTCCTGTTTAAAATTCTGTATGTAGTTTTCTGTAATTTTCTCTCACCGGTAACAGCCCAAGACTGAGCTTGTTTACCTCATTGGACAGCAACCAGTTGTGATTTATGGTAACAGTATAAACACAGAGGTCAGATTCCCTTTTCCATCCCTAGCTACCCTACACATCAGAAGAGATGGAGGGATGTGCTACTGATGCTAAGGGACAGGAAGATCTTCCCAGCATGAGGAAACCTCACTGAGGAAGAGCACATTTGTGCTGAGACACTTGACTAGTATTTCCTGGTTCCTAGAATTGCTCATAACAGGAGCCAGATCCCTAAATCCAGATAACACAGGAAACAAGCTCTACACCACAAACAAAATCCTCAAGCAGTACTGGTATCTGTCTGGCTACTTACATGCACGTTCATGGCACTACCCTATCTTATAATATTAGCACTCTTTATTTTGGAGAGAAAATTGTCAGCTGGTTTGGGTCTCAGCTGAGGTCACCAAAAACAACTTACAAGGGTACTGATGCCAGAGGAGGGAGGAGTGCCTGCCTGGGGCGAGGAAGAGGCCAGCATCACCGCAGCTCCATCCTAGATCATCTACAATTGCCTCTGATAGAAATACAGCTTAATCATCAAGGAAATTCTCTTACTGATGTTGTTTATACAATATTGTGGTTTGCAGTAATGCCAACAAAAGCCTTTTTATGCCAGGACAATTAAACCTACACCGTGACTTCTGCTCATACAGGGAAAAGCCCATCACCCTCCTACCTAACGATGCTGGATAAAATCACACACTCTGCGTTAGCAAAACCAAACCCGTTGGCTTAGGAAAGAGTCAGGAAAAGGCCTGATCCCCAGCTACCTGTGCTTCGTGGAGATATTTAACAGGAATGGCCTCTTCAGGCTAGAAGAGAAAGGTGGAACAAAGATCCAGCCACTGAAAGTATTATACAAGCACAGCCTGCCTACATTTTTGAGAAACGTTTTAACAGGGAATTGGCCATTTTAGCAACTAACCTTGGCTGGCAATGCATACTCTGTCCTGATACTTTCTTTCCAGAAGAAACTTTTTCAAAAGCTGTTCTGAGACTGCCAAAACTTGGAGGCAGAGGGGTAAACCAGAACGAACAGGGGAAAATCCAAGCTTTTAGGCAGCAGTTCCAGACAACACATCTATGGTCTAAAAATTAACTGCTAGTAAGGAAGCGGCTTCCTGCTTACCCATATTGTTGTTAAGACATGGGGTACAGAAATACTACCACAGCACTGAGGGTTACAGAAAGGTGGATTCGTCTCAGCCTGTCCATCAGACCCATCAATTATCTCCTGTAACCATCACAAAGACCTTGTTCAGAGGGAGACTAAACCTCAAACAATGAAGCCATGGAGATCAGCCACACTCTCTCCTCTGCTTCCCTTCACAGCTTGCCATCTGCCAACAGCAGGGAACAGCAACACCCTTCACGGAGATCTAAGGCTGCGGCAGCTTTTTACTGACCCCAGTGCTGCTGGAGCAAGGGGGTAGATCAATCTGGGATGAAGATCTGGCTGTGAGACTAAAGCTACTTTTCACCCTGAAACAAGGAAAACAGTGCCATTACTTTCAATGTTGGCCTCAGCACTGAAGCTGTTCATTATTATCCCATGTACATTACGATGACAAAAGACTCGCACTGCCGTGGGCAGGACACATATCAAAAATGTCATCCAGAGGAGATTTACCCTGGAAGTTCAGGACAGCTTTCAATGGTACACCAAGATGGAAGTGGTGCCATCCTGGCACTTCTCCTTTGGCAACAAGTATTGCCACCATGGCTGTGGATGCCTAGGAACTGCACCATGGCCCAAACAGAAAACAGGTAAGGAAAATTTTCCTGGCTTTTTTTGAAACCTCTTTTAGCATCTGATCTAATGTGGGATGCTCTGTAGCACCTTTCCTAAGACAAGTATCTATGACCAGAGTATTGAACCCCATGAACTACTCACACATTTTACATAAACCAACACAAGCAAGAAAACTGAGATTTACAGATAAAAATCTGGGCAAAAGGCTATCCACAGGTCCTTCAGTCACACAGAGGATGCATATAACCATACAGGGCTTTGAAATTCTGACAGTGATGGGAACAAAGGCCCGGAGAGCCGGCTTGCTTGTCTGGTTTCCTCCTCACAGGAGAAAGCAGGCACTTGTGGTTCAGGTCCTGCATACAGGCTCCAGAGCCCCAGATTTCTTGTGTGACACCAGTCACCATCTCATACTACCCAGACTCTGTTTGCCAGACCATACAATGGGACAGTAACATCTCCTCTTCTCCCAGTGGAGCCAGGAGTAAAAATGCACTACAGACACCAAAACCCTCTTTTCCTGCTTAATTAAACTGTGCCCAACAAATCTGCAATTAAAAAAATCAGAAGGAGGAACTGATGGTGCTTCTTTTCTCCCTCAGTTCCTGCTCTGTTTCAAGATTATTGTTCTTTACAGTGGGCCCAGGCTTTTATTTCAGTACAAAAAGTACTTGTCCTTGAGTACACCAACCAATGCAGTAATAATATCTATAGCCTGCTTTTAGCAGGTGGAAGCAGGACCATACGTCTCTGCTGCTTCTCATTTCAGACTGATACTCCTGGCTACTTAGCGTTTAGATTCCTGTGTATCATTTACCTCAAAAATGCAGAGCCGTGGCCTCAGGGTATTTAATGTGATAGAAAGATACCTGTAGAATACAGACAGTGAGTTCTAAAACCACAGACAAGATTGTAAAATACAACACCTGCTATGAACGCTGCGGGGTAGGTGTCCTCACCTCCTAGGCAGCTTTTTGAATCTCAGCAGTAGGTGCCTTGCACTCAGTCCTCCTCCCCACTCAGAGCCAAGGACTGGCAGCGTCTCTTCTACCCGAGTACTGCAAACTGGAGGATCAGCCAAGCCCCTTCATGTGACCGGGGGACAGTGGACCGAATTCACCTTGGTGCTACTAACCTGATGTTGGTGAAATTACCTTAGGGATTTACTTGGGTCAGCACTCTGCGGTGAAAACAAAATTAAGTGAAAGAAAGCCTGATAGCAATGCCACGAAGAAAGGGGATTTCCTCCCCAACTCATACTTAATCATCTCCACTATCTTCCCAGAAAAGCCCATTTCTTCCATGCCAAAGGTCTGTGATACTGAACATGCAGTGCCCAGGGATCAGCTCAACTCTTCTCCATCTGGCACCGGCTGGTGAGCTCTGGGCTCAAGTGAGAGGGGGACAGTGTTCAGAGGCTGTTAGGTCCTGGGAACAGCCTGACTCTGGGTGGCTTAGTGCTCTTCAGAAGGGCAAGGAAAACTTCTGCAGACTCTCCTGCCAAGGACAGAATTTCTCAATATCAGTCCTGAAAACTAAATGGAAATCTTCTACTGCAGTGATGTAAGGGCAAAGGACTGGAAATTGTGCAGAAGCAAGAAACCCCACTGTTCTTGGGCAAATGATGAACTACAAATACAAAAAAATATTTACTTAGATTTGAGACCAGTTGGTAAGGTGATTAAAAAAGGCTGTTGTGTGTTTCTCCCAAATGACATGATATGTCCCAACAGAACCTTGCTGTAGATGGGATATTCTGAGGATGGTGATCTAATTCCTCCATCAATAATGCTGCTGTGAATCTTAAGTGGAAATGCTGCAGAATAACTGAGACTAGCCAGGCAGTGGATAAAGAAATCAGAGCAGGATCACACACATACATATACATTTGTACCCCTGGGTATAAAATTCTTGGCAAAACATTTCCTAAGGAAAATGCCACAGTTTAAGCTCTTTTCTGGGCTGTAATGGGAAAAAATAAATATATATATATATATCACACTGCACACACTGGAAAGTTACTTATCTCCATGCTGATTATATCTATCGAAATCTGGAATCTGTGCCTAGTCACTTCAGTGCAGGGGTTTTTTTGGCATTTGTTACCTGTTCCTGTTAAAATGGAGCACTTCCTCTCTTCAGCAAAACAGTGGTTTGCTCTGGGGATAAATTTATGCCAGAAAAAAAAAAAAAAGGAGAAACAGGTATTAGAACAATTGGATGTAACTCCTCTTGTCTCAGGAAGTGCAGCACTATGCACAATGCAATGGCTGCCTGGAAGGTGCGGCAGCTAAACCGAGCTCCCCAACCACATTCTATGCATAGCTGCTAGCAGTCACCACTGTGACATCAACTGGAAGTCAACTGTGCCGTTTTTTTAATCGGAGATAGCACAGATAGGACAAACTCCTATTTTTTTAATTTGAAGTTCTGGGCTCTTTCTGAAATGATCGGTGCTCCCTCTGTCCCGTCCAAGAGCAGAGACTTTTCAGCATCCAGCTGGCTGCCATACACACCGTAGTCTCTGTGCAATTCTCCTTTGCTTCCTCCCAGTGCAAAATGCTACACAGCACTTACACAACCAGACTTGCATTCATGGACTTTAGGAGGTGTGAGGAAAGCACTGAGGCAGCTCATCTGCAGCTGCCATGAAGTCGTGTTTTAAAAAAATTATCTGGGTGTGTGACTATCACTTCCCAGAGACCTGAGCTCTGCAGACAAACTAGGATAGATCTTTCTGAATTTGGCCCAGGCTGCCAAAATGTATTCAAAGAAAAAGCATTAAATAAGCAAACATATTAAAAATAAACAGCTACTACAAGAATCAAGGTCAAGTTTCTGGGTCTGTTTTTTCATTTTTTTTTCTTTTTCTATTTTTTTAAACCAGGTCCTTCTGGCAATTAGCTGATGTTTTAAGACTGCTCTCTTCTTCGCTCAGGGTGTGACAACAGCAAAGCTGAGTCATTTTTACAGCAGCTAAGTTAAATATTGCCAACAAGTTCACATGGAAAACAGACCTCTTCCCTCTGATTCAAACATTTATTCCAAGTTTATTCAAGCTGAATTATCCAGTTAATTGGGTTTTTTTCCTTCTAAAAGGCATGTCGTTTTATCAGCTCTTTTCCAGCAACATCTAAGATTTAGCTTCCTTTTGTTTACCTGTCGATGAAACCAAGAATCCCACAGGGAGGGCTCTAAATCTGCTGATTGAACCTGACGAAGTCCAGCTCACATACGTGGACTGTTGTCCCTAACACTCACAGTATCGTTGGAAATCCAGTGAAACAGGACTTTGGCAGGAAAACAGAGAATGGAGAAGTTTGTAACACTATGAAAACCTCTCTGCTTCTTTTTACTTAACACCAAAGCAGAATCAACACCCTGCAATGCTACGAGCTGAGCAAACAGATACTCAGCTGGCAATGCAATTCACGCAGACTGAGCCTTGATCGGAAAAATCCCCTCACAATTTTTCACTGTACCATTTTTACAACCTGATGAAAACTGTAACTATTGAAAGCTCAGGGCTCCGATGCTCCTATTCAATGTTTGTTAATCTACATATTGAGGGGAAAACAAAAAAAGTCTGATAACTAACGCTGGATAACAGTAGAAATAATACGAAATACTACGTGCTTCCCTACAAAGCAGTAACAGTGCGTGCTGTGAGACATTTTTCAGTTCTGAATAAAGGAGACTTGGATAATAGAGATTAAGAGAATGAAGAATACAGCCTAGTTATATAAAGATATAGGATCATCATGAAATGTAGTAATACCCTGCATGCAAACAATGCCACTCACCCGTAGATCTCAAAGCATCATCATCATGTATTAGGCCTTCCAACAGCTGTGAGATGTGAGAAGTATAAATCTCCCCACTTTACAGTGGAAGAAAACGAGATGCAAATGAATTACCAAAATTGTCGAAAGGCTGTCAGTGGCTAAGTAGTGAAGTGAGTTCCTGCCAACCTCAAATGGCTTCAATTGATTTTTGTTGGCCTCTGTGTCCCATCAAAAACCATTTCTGTGGGACAAGCACAATTCAATTACCATGATCTGATCACATACAATATTCTTCTTGCTGCTCCAGAGAGCCAGATCTGTCCTCAGTAAGTGACAGCAAAGGCTACCAGCCACCCCTTACTAATGAGGATCTGAAGTAGGGAAGATATTCCAAGCAGATGTAAGCTTGCTCTACTCATGCTCCACGTTAACAAAAAGCCATATGAGCCTGTTTGTACGTGCTGTATCTGAGATATCAGGTGCAGGGGAAGGGAAGGGTTTACACGCTCAGCTCTGTGCCGTGCTAACATTCTGGGACAGCACAGAGCTCGTAGCATTACCTTCAACCAGAATTCACAACAGAAACCTAAACGAAGTAATTATGCCTGGGTCACAGAGGAAGCCTGGAGTAGTGCTTATTTCTCTGGAAGACTCTGAGCACAAAGTCAATGTTTCCTTTCCACAGCAGCTGCTTGGTTCACACGCTGATGTTAAATTTGCCAAGCGGAAGCTGCTGCACACAGCGTCTTGCACAATGATGCCTCATGTTTTACACCTTGCAATTCAGCACTGGCATGCAAGCCACTTTCACAGCTTGTTCTTTAAACGGGGAGCAAACCACAAGGCTTTTAGTTGAGAAAAAGAATCACAAGCCACGTGGTACACAAAGACAAATATCAATTACTAGCATGATGTTCCTCTAAAAGAACGTCTCTTCAGACAGATAAATGTCTACTTACTGTTTTTGCTGGAGCACTACCTGGCAGAGGGCTCGTCTCAATGAAATACTTCCTCAGAAGGTGCTTGCTGGATTCAGGACTGTCCATCAGGATGTAGGAACAAAAGAAAGCTCCATTCCGTAATAAAAACACGGCTACGTCTTCATTCCCTTCAGAGAAAAGACAGATTGTCTGCTCTCTTCTTCTCATGTAAATGAACGAACAAGGAGCTGAACAGAAATCCTGGGAAATAACCACTTCTGAAAAAAGCCATGGGGGTGTGCAAAAAGGGAAATGAACTGTATAAAGACTGTTTCCTCCAGTGACAGGATTTAGTTTGGTCAAACTGAGACAGCGAAGACACTATGTAAAAGCACTGGCCCAGGCTCACTCTTTTTTATCTTTTTTCCCTGCTTATTAAACTATACACACAGCTGTGCTTTGAAGTGCAAATTATTCAGCCTAAATCAAGCATGTGTGCCAGAGTGTCCATAACAATAATGCTTTTACTTGCAAGGTTTCTATTTTTGAAGGGTCTTTTCCCTAGGAGTTTAAAGAGGAAAGTTCGGCCTCTCAGCATTTACAGTAATCTAACTTACGAAGGCCCCGACTTAAATTTGGCTAAGTCAAAAGATTCAGAGCCAACTTTATTTTAATTTATCCCACTGGAAATCCAGGACAACTCCAGGCAAGCCAGTCCACAGCAATACCTTCCTAGATGGAAACAACCTGACCCATTCTTTAAACAACATTGCAGAAAAGGGGCAAAGTTTTGAAGCATGCAAATACATACCTGCCTTTATAGCAGCGTACAGGGGCAACCGTATAAGAACTGGAAACTCATTCCTCCTGACCGCACAGCTCTCTGGGTCAGCACTGTATGCACGAATCAGGAGTTTTACTATCTCCAAGTGTCCCTGCTGGCAGGCTATGGCCAGCATCCAGTTCAGGAGTTGTTGGCAAGTACTAGGACCTACCGAAAAGATACAGCATTTGACTTAGTTGACGTTACCGGGCTGTGAAGTGCGAGAGTCACCCCCAAATAACGGCTATGCAAAGGGTATAGGGTGAAGCCCCTGAGGACAAAGGAGCAGACTGCCCTGCAAGAGTGTGTTACAGAAGAGCCCTAAGCTGGTCAAGCACAAACTTACCAGCTTTGCTTATCTGTTCTTTGTTACCTACCCAGATAATGGGCAAACGTTTCTGACTTTCCCTGATCTAAGCCTGCAAAAACTAGCAACACTGGAAGGTTCTGAGGATGCCTGCTAGGCTACCAGCAGAAAAATCAAACATCTAATCCCAAGCAGAGGTGGCAATGGATGACCAGGACTGTCTCTGCATCCAGAGACAACAGGCGTTAGATCCAAACAACCACAATAGGACAATTCTTCCAAGTTAATGGGAGGGGATACAAAGAATGGGGAAAATCAGCTAACTTGATGAATAAAACAAAATAAATGTTTCAGACAACACAAAATAATTGTTTGTTTTCACTGCCAGCTAAAGTATCTGACAAAAAATTTCATTTCCCCTTGCAGTGTTTCATTTTGGGTGAATTCTTTACTATCAATTCATAGCAAAGTTAGACAAAAATCATTTAAGGCTAAAAACTAAAGTACCATGTTTTGATTTCTGCATTAATTTGCTAATGTTTTCGTGATTCAAAAATTTTTTTTTCTTAATTAATGTTTTGCCTGCAGAACACTGCTTTCCTCTAGGTGTGCATATAACTAAATGCCCATGACAGACTTACTTCCGCTAACAGTCAGCAGTCCTCAAATCTTCCCCGATTCACAGTATCACCTCCATTTACTTCACAAATTCACATCCCCTTTTAAATGCTTACAGAAACAACCACAAGCCCAAGTTTACATGTCAACTTCTTTTTGCAGTTTCTCCATGTGGCAATTACATCATTCTTTGCATTCTTAACGGCTTGACTAAATCACTCACCCCTGTGCTGCAAAAAACGGGCTCCACTTCAGCTGTAAGCCACAAGAAGTTCACACTGAGCCACAGAGAATCACTGCAGTGCATTCGCCAAACTGCAAATTCATGCAATTTATTCCTAAGCCCTGTGATTGGTTTCTATGAAACTTCCCAAGGAAATAAATCAAAAGGCCTGCACAAAAACTTATGAAAGCTGCTGTCTGTGTACAGCACCTCCCCTGACCCCCTGAAGCAAGGGTTTAAGGGAATTCGGTCAGTTCTAAAATGAGCTAAGTTTCCAGAAACTACTTAAGTCTCTTTCCACTCCTGAGAGTATTATATTAATATAATTTAATTTTTGCTACTAGGTTACAAAATCAGCATTGTCAGCTTCCTTTCTGGCTGAAGGAAATGTTACGTTTAATTGCATTCCCCAAACTGGAACATTTCTTTTGCTTATTAGTGCTCTAACAGTTTAAAAACATCAAATAAGCAGGTTTCCCAACAGGTTATTCCCATTCTCATTGAGGACACTGGCAAGTATATAGCTCCAGTGAGGAGCCAGAGCTACGTTCAGGTCAAATATTGCAGAGACCTAGCTTAGCTGTTGCGGTTACTGTAGTGTCTGAGGTCAAGACAGCGATTCGCCCTGGCTGCTGGGCAGGACTGCCGGACCCTGAACCCACAGAGAGGCCCAGTGAGAAGCAGCTGCCATGTCCACAGAGCAGTAAGAGAGCAACGGGGAACCCAGACACAGCTCCTGGTCCTGACTCAGAGTAATGCTATTTTTCTCATCCTACAGCTGCTTTAAGAATTGTGTTTGGGTCTAAAAATGTCTCTGTTCTGCTCTAAAATAATTTTCAAAATAAAATGCAATTAAAATCTAATGATGATTCTAAAGCAGGAATTGACCTGAAAACCGAAACAAAATGCCAGCAAGAGAGCACAGAGCATGCTGCCAGCTGTGCACCCGAACTATTACTCGCCAGTCGGTGCCTGCTGGATCAGCAGGGTGGGATGATGCTGTTTGCTGAAAATCCCTTCATTTCTCTGTGGGGTCTGGGACTTTACTCAGCTGTGAACGTTAATGGGAATGAATTGTCTAAATGGCATCTTCCTCCACTTCCAATTTGCAAACATGGAATATTTTTATGCATGTGCTTTTCCCCCTGTGGGGGAAGTTTTCTTCAAACACAGCAGAGATTAGATCCCTGCACGTACTTTCACTGGACCAAGTCTCTCCCCTTTCAAGAAATGTGAAAAAAAAACCCCAACAAATGCCTGCTTGAAGCTATAGCACACAGCTACTGAAAACCTTGAGGAAAGGCAGAAGCAACCCAGCAGGCTTACCATGCAATGAATCCAGCAGCTCTTTCACGACATCCTTATGTCCAAAATATGCAGCCACCACAGCTGCATTGTCATCATTAGGTTCTGTTGGTAACACCACTAATGCTTCCTTCAGTAAATACCTGACCGCCTGCAGATCTCCATATGCTGCTGCGATACCTAAAAGCTGACACTGGTAAAGAAAATAAAGCAAAATAAACCCTCTGTCAAGGGAGTGGGCAGAGAAAAAGCGCATTTCTAGAGCTAGGTATTTATTTGTGCACATGCAAATACATACTCACGGTCACTGTGGTTAACTGAGAATGTCATAAACACTAGTAGCCATTATAATCACTGGTGTTGATATACTAATTATACTAATTTGTTGGTTTTTTCCTTTATAGTTTTTTGTATAGCTTTACCACTAAAGCGCCCAAGGTACAGAATGGTGAGTGCAAATCCTTTTTTCATGGACCAACAAAAAAGCATTTGCACAGCTCTGCTATGAGGTGTAGTAGTTCCTGTTTTGGAGATTGCCAATACGCCTGGCCTTGACATGCAGGTACTCTCCCAAAACACTAAGATAAGGTCTCTGCAGAGAGCAGGCTCAAAATGAGAGCTCTGAAGGCACAGCAGTGCAGAAGCTGGCGCAGAGGTTATAGTTCCAAACACAAGCAGCAAAATTTTCCCTGGGGGCCATCACCCATCTTTGTACTGATGGGTGAATACATGTTTTTGCTAAGACTATAAACTGTTTCCTTTTTGTGGGGAAAAATCTATTTCCCTCTTTTAGTGACCACAGCACCAGCACCCCTCCTTGCACGGGCTCCGGTTCCTACATACGCTGTTCCTGTGGTCTGTCTCAGCCTTCTATCAGTGCCCTTTCAAGGGCAAAAACTGTCCTCAAGCACGTGCTCCTGAGGTGCCCCACACAAGCAGCCAGGGTCTGGGACCCTGCAGAACAAGCGTAACTTATAAGCGAACAGATCTTCTGCATGAGAAATGACAGAAGGCAGCAGTTTGGCATTTTGGTTTCTTTCCCAATAAAATTTGAGAAAGAGTAGTAACCTAGCCCTACCTTTTCCACCTGCAGGGCAGTCTCCTCACATGACAACTTAATCAACTCTTGGGCCTTACTGATGTCTCCAGCTTTGTAAGCATCCTGAATGCTTTCTGTCACAGGTGTCTGAATTATGGAGACTTCGCCAACTGTGGACTGTTTGCCACCCATGTCCACAGTTTCTGCAGTAAAAACAGAAAAGAGGGGTCAGGAAGAAGTACTTTTCCATCACTTAGGCACAGCCACAACATCAATGCACCCTGGCAACAAAAAAGAGGGAGAATTATTTTTAGTAGAATATTTACTGCACACAAAAAAAAGAGGACAAAACCTCAACACTCAGTTGTCTGATAAAAAAAAGTGATAATATGTTAAAGTACTTTCCGAGAGGGACATGAAACTAAAATGGACAGCGAGTTCCCCAATTGCTCCCAGAGGTGGTTTCCAAAGGATGGTGTGAAAGGCTCTGCGGCGACGTACGCTCTGTGGCAGCCTGCCACACTCGACCTCCTGCTGCAGAACCATGGAAGGGCTTGCATGGGACTGGCACCTGCACTACTCCCGAAGGAGCATGGTGTCTGCAGAGCCACCAAAGGCATGCCAGTAGTATTGGCCGTGCTTCAGTCACACTTCACCTCCTTACAACAGCCCCACAAAACCCCACTGTACTTCGCCAGTACGTTCAACCAGACCTTTACACACCTCAATGAACATCAAAGAAAAGAAATTGGGAATATTTTTACTCTGGAAAAACAGAATAAAAGGAGATTATGTGAAATGCCCAGTGTCACCCTGATCAGTCCTGGAGAGTCTCCTCAGCTAGACTTTTTTATAAAAGGCCTTAGGAGCCAGAAGAGTTATTACATGTCAAAGATTAAAAGCTGCAAACGTTTGAGAAGATGCTCGCGGTGGGTGGCTAGCAGAGAGGCAGCCATGAAGCCTCACATCCACCTACTCCCCCCAACTACCAGGACAGGGAGAGCTGAAGGGAAGTCACTGAGTTATGAGTAAGATGTTCAGGTCCACTCCTGAACGACACGTAAGACAGAGCAAAGAAGCACTCTTCACTTCATAAGAGAGCATTTCGTACTCACTTTTTCCTGCTAAAACATTATTAATCATTATTGCTTATTTGCAACTGGTTAAATAAAGCCCTTAAGCCTACAGATTTTCACATATGTTAACAAGGATTTTTTTTTTTAAATAGACACATATGAAATGCATGGCCTAGTTTAACGCAGCCTGGAAAAGAAGTAAATTTGGACCAATCTATAACTGTTAGTAAACAGCTTTGAATAATGCAGTCTAATCACCAATGGATTCTGACTAACACTGCTCATCAATTATTTAAATGAAGCTCAAATCACTCAGACACCGGAGATGGCTCCAGAGATTCGGGCCATTAAAAATGTGCCCATATCCATAACCTTTCTCAGATGATGCAGAACGTGTGAAGGACAAGCAGCAGAAATCAAGGCAGACGAATGTGGTGTCAAATTACGGCATAATAAACAGCATCTCAGAGTTCATGTTACTAGGCGCAGTGCCTTCATAATTCTGCAGTTTTCAGGGGTACGTGGGAAAAGAAATTCATCCAGCATTTGTTCCAGTCTTTCAGAGCAGACCTCCCTCACCTGTAAGGGATATCTAAGAATACTGCATATGATTTAATTATCTATTTAATGGACACCAAAGGTAGGAAATGCAAATGATTCTTGGGCAAGTAACTGTTTTAAGGGTGATAGAAGAGAGAACTTCAAAGCAAAATAGTTCTCCAGTCTAAACAATCCAGAACTGGACTAAGCAAAATCAAGAAGTACAGATCCAAACAAACACAGCAGTTACTGGACTATGCAGTCTCCTCGCACTCAGCGCCCTGTGATGAAATCATGAACCTAGAGAGAAGCACTGGAATTCCCCTTGGAGGAAAAAATGCCTCACATCAGAGATACAAAACAGCTGGAAAGCTGAGCAGGAAGCCCTGAAAATCAGGGCTGACAGAGCACAGCAACTTTAATCCGGTTACTAAAAACAAGCTGAGAGGAGGGACAAATTTTACTTCCTTCCAGCCTCAATCCTGATTTTGGGGACTATCACTCAAGACCCACATCTGCAGCCATTCCACAAGTAAAGACCCATCCATTCTGCCAAAGAACTGAGCAGGGCCATCTTTCTTTCCTTTTAAATCTTGGCCAGGGAAGGTGGAGATAGGAGTATCTCGTGGTCAGAGATTCATTCGGGATGTGGGAGATCCTGGTGTCATTTCCTGATCAACTAGAGAGGTCCCCAGCCAACCTCTCAGGCACCCTGCACACCAGAGCTCTTCTCACAGGAGCACTTTCCACCTCTCCCATTGGAACTGCCCCACTGCGCAGGGAGGACTACCAAATCAGTTGGCCAGAGGGCACAAGAAGGATCACAATGCTGTAACTGAGGGAAGGAGGAACTCCGCAAGCTAGACGCTAAACCCAAGACCGCTTCTGTGTTTTATTGAATGACTACTTCATGAAACTACTTGGCTAATGTGTCATGCTTCCTCTCGCATTTTTGGCCCCCTCAAAATTTCTTAAGTCCTTTGTAGTTTAATAGCTTAGTTACAACCACTGGTACCATCACAACTGTTTGGAGAACATGGGCTGGCCGTCAACCATCGTGGTCTGCTCACGTACATTAGGTGCAGACTTCTGGGCGCTCCAGAAATGAGAATGTCACAAATGGCTGGCGTCATGGAGCTTACATGCTCCCAGAGTTAGCCAGCAGTTTAATCAGTGTCTTTAAAATTTAATTTAGGGACTAAAATTAATATCCCAGTCTTGTCTTAGGTAGACAAGAACTGTTTATTGATCTAACCGAAACTGCCCAGTTTCGAACAGCTGAACAAGTAGAAGTCAATAGAAGCTTCATTGAATGTAAGAAAACTAGGCAATTCTACTGTTTGAAACCAATATATTTATCTTTAAATATTCTTGGCAGGAAGATAGTGCTGCTTATCATTCAAGTTTCTCATGTAACTGTCATCTAAGTTTCTTTCTATGATTGCCTCCTGCAGAGTAAATTGATCTCCTGACTAAGACCTGAGGAAAAAAGCTGCCAGAGGTCTTCAGCAAAAAAAGACCTTGCAAATGAACTAATTATAAGCCTGAAAAGAGCAAAACTGATGAGATACAGAGTGACAAATAGTTTGCCCTCAACCAACAGCTGTACTCTCATGATTCCGTCAAAGTTGACTTCAGCTTTCAAAGGTTACATGAGGGAAGGTGAGCCATTCATTCCTAAGTTCCCCAAAAACACAGAAGGCATCCACTGCAAATCTAAGCATCTCACCAACCAAATTACCCCATTCCCAGAAGACTTCCTGGTGACTTAAGAAATGATACATTGACTTCTGAAACACAAGTGGAAAATAAGCAGCAGCATGTTTTACAAGCTTAATTTATACTCACCAGTAAGGAAAAAAAAATAAGAAAATTACATTCTACTGACTAAAGACTGTTTTGTTTCTGCAAGATGTATGACAACTATCATCAGTACTGGCATTCATGTAGGCTGGGAATAAAGTTTTGCCAATACATGCATCAGCCGTTTTTAGCAAAAATCCAGGCTGAAATCCACAGAAATTCTGCCTATGGTTTTAACCCTACAAATCTCATGCTCTTAGCTTGAGCTCTTCATGGCTGTCAAAACAAGGTCACCTCACTTGCATATAGCCTTGAACAACATGACATGAGAGCAATACTGAAGTTGAATAAATTGAACCTCTATTTTTGGACTTGATCATGCAACATGCTGAGCATTTAAGCGTGGATCTAACAAAGTGCTTTGAATTCTTACTTTGTGTGGATTTAGGAACTGGCTTCTGCACTTTGCACAATAGGGTCTATGTTACTGTTGGGCAATGCATATTTCTATATGCAATACAACATAGCAAGTTACAATATTCTATCAGTATGTCTTGGTTATTCCTGGAATAAAAGGCTACTAGAAACTCCAGAAGCTCTTACACACCCACTGTAGTTTTAGTTTTTACTTTATTGCACACAGAAATGGGATAGAGTTCCTGTGTTGGCACAGATTCCTCTAAAACCACTGCCCCAGATCAGCACCCCGGTTCTGAGCTTGCAGCAGAAAAGCAGATAAACGAACCCTATTTGAACTGAGGTGGTATGGTGGGGGTTCATTTCTCTAACAAGTTTCAATGTCAATGAAAATAAGGCTACGGGGTTTACTCCCTACCATTCTGTTCCCTATCTCTGCACATTTGTTTAACTTCTCCATAGATCCATGGCTTCTTTTCTTTGCTTGGTTTCTACTGACCATAAGCAAACCAGGAGCTCTTTGTACAGGGAAAACGGGAAGCCTTTGCCGACGTTAAAAATGCATCCTTCATCTATTCCTCCCATAACTGTATCAAAGCAACTAGCTTTGGGAGTAATTCCCACTCGATTTCAATGTTTTTTACTTTGGAAGTAGTCCTTAAGTTTGGCTTTGCATTAGCAGCCTTTTACAAAAGCTAAGGGCAAGACTAATTGTCTTTTAAAAAATATTCCAATGAAAACAGCACTTATCAATAAAAAAAAGCAGTGTTATTTCATTGCCATTCAAAGATTACAAGAGTGTAAAATTTAACATGCAACAGACCACTATCCCAGCTCAGAGAAATAAACCAAAAATAAGTCTTATTAATAATAAAGGGTACCATGAGAACTGCAGAGATATATATAGTTACACCCTGCCTCAGGCCTTGTTATTACAGCAGGTGAAAAAAAAAGTGTCTAAAATTTCTGAATTGATAGTATGGCATTATTAGCAAAAAGCTGAGGGTTTGCAGGTCAATGCTGCGAATCAGCAAACAGCTGCATAACAAATCAGCACACGGTATACATGATTGTTACCTTTATATCCCAAATCACTGCATTCCTGCCTCGGACACATAATCTCACAAAGTTTGTAAGTGCTACATTAGTCCCTTTGATAAGGCAGGAGTTCTTTGTCAACTAACTAGGATATTTTTGTTTAGCAGAGAAAGATAACAAATGAGATGCTTAACACAGGATAAAATATGGCAGGAAGCTAACCTACTCCAAACCAGAATTATAATAATGAATAATAATAAAACTTTAAAACTGCTACTGACCTTGTCATAATGTGTGCAGGTATTTCCAGAGACGGGAGTAAATCAAGATGATGACTTTAATACAGCATCCCATTCAGCGACGCTCAGTTGAGCTATTAATTCCTTGGACTGTTAGCCACCCACCTCTGCTTCAGCACACGCAGCTCTTACAGCAGCCACTGGATGTCATGTCTTTTGGCTTGCTGGTTGCTTCTTTGTCTGAATTAACTACTACATTTCAGCCTTGACAGTTATTTTCATCTCCATGTCCCATTACAGCGAAATCCAAACCTCTGGTTCAGAGAGGATCTGGGGATGGGGAGGCGGGGGGGAGGGCAGGGAGGCCACCTCTCCAGGATGAGCTCAGACATTAATTCCTCAACAGCACCAGATGGCTACAGCTAACCTTTACCAGCTTAATCTTTTGCCATTTTGACTTCTGAGCATTGCCACAGAGCAAACAAAAAATGAGACAGAGATAAGGTTTAAAATATGCTGAATATTTAAAGCCAGTCCCCCCACACGCTTAAAAACTCATGAGCATTGCCGAACATTTTTCAGTACTACATGGAAGCTTTGGTAGGCTGGTCTGTAAAATTAACAGAAAGCCATGTTATTTCTGAGTCTCTGTAACAGACTCATCTATCTTGTGTTGTGTTGAAAAACTTCAGATTAATAAACCAAACTACAGCCAACGGGAAGCCTCCAGTGATTTCAAAGGATGATGGATCTGTCCTACACTGTGCTTTCCACTCAGATGGGTAAGAAAAAATTTACAATCCTATAGAAATCTTTGAGATACTGAAAAATAATTCCCATCCCAAACCAGGAAGAAAAAATAGTACTCTGGGTTCTTTACTAAAAAAAACATGCAAATTTTTAAATCAGCCCAAGTCAGTAAAAATGCTTTAGGAAACAAAGATACCTTTTGTGTTCCTCTTCTAATTAGCTGACACTTCAACACAGGGTTTCATTTGTTGTTCAAAAAAGTTAAAAGATTTCATTTATTTCAATCATTCATTTCTTAAAAGATACAGTCCTGCACCAAGGTCTGGCCCCAGGGGGGGAAGTTGTTCCCCCCACCTGCCCACATACGCTCCGTCCGCGTGGCCATGCAGCCAGGACCTGGCCCAGAACCATGCAAAGGAAGGTCCTGCAGCAAGAATCCTATGATCTGTTTCACTTTGTTCTCAGATTTAGGCAAAATACATATGACCCAACCAATTCCGCTATAAAATGTCCCCAGCAGGATTCAAAAATTGTCAGAACCACTTATAAACCTCCCTATGAGGGGTCAAGGAGAGAAAGATATGGTAAACCCAACCGAGAGATAACAGGATGGTTTATCTGGGAAATTCAGCATCCCCGCTGGAAAGACCATGCCAGAACCGGGCCATGTCCCTTGGACCCTGATTAATATCTCTTCACAATGAGCGAGGGATGCTACTTTTCAGGACAGAGAGGGAACCCTCCACACGCTTTTTCTGCCTGCTTTTTGTCGTTCCATTTCACCCAAACATCCGCTATTTCAGCTAATTAAAGGAGTGGCTCTACACTAAGATCTGCCTGCCAAGGCAGTGGAAAAGAAGATGCACAGAGCACAAAAGAAACCCGCATCTACAACATAGCTCACAGTCAATGCTTACTGTCCCAAAAGGAAGCTTATAGCCCTGCAAAAGACCAGATTTGAAACACAGAAGCATGCTTCAAAGACAAAAATCCAGTACTGAAGGGATCTTTTTCCCTATTATTGCATAATCTGGAATTATTCTTAAATTGTTTACATGCCAGTACCACGCATGCAAAGTGCTGATCTGCATTTAACATTTTCCAGCAAGTGTACAGCATCTTGTGCAGGGCATGCTTGACAGTTTTAGGTACAGCACAGTGACCAATTATCACCAGAGCCAATGGGAGTTTTCTATTTAGAAACACTCTTAACCTGCAAGGAAAAAAACCATTTGCTAATGCAAACCTGAAAGGAAAATATTAAGTCCTGGATGGAAAACTGCTCTGGATTCCTGCCTTATAAAGGCGCTGCAGAACTGAATCAGGAAAAACAGATGCCTCCAAAGGCATTAGCTCAACACGTACACAATCGTTTCTCCATCATCCAGGATAACGAGGCAAGAGGGGACAGAAAAGCCTCAAATATTAGCAACACGGAGACTCAGCAGTCTTTAGCGGGCAGTATCACTGATGCCTGAATGGCTGTGTGAAGCTGTCTGTCTATCTGTCACAGCCAGCACTGAGCCAGGGCTGAAAAGCTCTCCCAGATCTGAGCGGGCTCCTGCATTTGTGCGTGCACTTCCCACATCCCTGGGACTCTGGAAATTATTTGCGTTGTCCAAGAAGTTCAAACGAAACCGATCTGGTTATTCCTATTTTGCTGAGGCACAAAAGAGGCTACACAGAGCCATTACAAGGCTACGAGCAGAGAGAGAGCACAAAGAAATACGCACTGGAATATGCCCATCAGAGCAAACCCACAATGCCAGCAGGCAAATCCTGTCGGAAAGTGCAAGGTAGCTTCGGGATCACTAACGATACCTGCAGCTATCCTGGGAAAAGGAACAAGGGCTACCACACGACAGCTGGGGATGGGCCTCTTCTCTTGTGCTCTGCAGGAGGACAGCTCTGCCTTAGACATGATGCTCCCCACAGGCTGTTTCAAAAGTGCACGCACTGCTTCCACCGCCCTGAGCTACGCCTGACGGAAGAGGGGCAGCAGGACCACGATCCTCACCACAGAGTCAGAGCAGAGGCAGCTCACCAGCACTGTGACTGGGCACCCCTTCCTCCCAGCTGGGCTCCGGGGGCTGCAGCCAGCCTCTCGTGTGCTGATAAACCCTAGACAAACCCCCATCCGGCCGTGCACACCAGCACATGAGGCTCCTATCGCTGTCCACCGCACCTTTAGTTTCACCCTCTGTTTATAAAGCTTCCTTAGCTGCAATAGGTAACACCAAAACAACCTCCACATCCCGCAGGAATGGCAGCAGCCGACACCAAACATGGGGCTGCTGCCTCCTCCTCTCTCTTTTTCTGACTTTCCACCAGGCGGCTGGGTATCGAACACAAGCCGGCGGCCCTTTGCTAACCCTGCCAACCCCAGCTTACTGGCATGATGAACGGGGCCGTTGTCGATGGCAGTGATGGTTTTGCCCTCTCTCCCAAGTGCCAGTGTCGGGCCTAAGCAGCTTCACAGGCACTTGTTCATCCCTTTTGATCTGTAGGAGCACTCAGTGCATCAGTGGCCACAACACAGCTCTCAGTGGTCAGATTGCCTCATGAAGGCACAGCCTTCCGGGGCAGACACACTACTAGCCTTTGGGCACGGAAGGAACGGGACAGGGACGACCTCCAGCAAGCACATGGCAATGGCTGGCTCTCGCAGTGAAGGGGGACGCCCCGCGTCCCTCCCGTCATGCCCTCTTCGGGGTGCAAAGGATCAGCAAATACCACAAAGAACACTGATGGTGTTAATTGCCACCCCCAAGGGAAAGAGACCGAGGGAACCAAGCGAGCTCCAAATGGCCAGAGAGCCAACAGCTGAACTGAAAATATAAATGACTCAGCTCTAAGTCAAAGTTTCTATTTTTGTCTTTTGGCCTCAGTGATTTGGTTCCCATCCTACAGCTTGAATCATTCAGAAATATGCTTTTGCATGCAAGGCCAGCTATGCCACTCTTGCTTTCCAAATTTTAAATTGTAAGATATACATTCAGCACACAGAAGTACGACTACGCTTTTGGATTTTCTTGGTGTTCGTTTCCAGGCATGGATGGAAAGAGAGGATTATTAAATGATGAAAGGTGTCTCTAGTGAGACTATTACTGTCCAACTGAATCAAGTCTTATAGTCGTGAAACCAAACCAAGATTGGATTTCATTTGAAACTTCATAAAATAAAATTTCACGGCTAACTTTGGTTTCTTTTGAAACTTTTCCTTTTGCCTAATGTTCAAGCTTTCATCAGAAGGGAAAAAAATTCCATACATCAATGTCTCTCTCTCTCAAAGAAATAATTTGCTCAATTTTTTTCTGAAAAAAAAAAATTAAAAATCATTAATTTTTCACTTTGGGGAAGCACCAAGTCATAACCAGCCCTCTTCTGCTACACCCTCCTTAGACACATTTAAACCTAGCTTTAGAACGCAGCAAAGACTGTTAGCCCCAGCTGTGAGAGGCTACGTCTGGAAGAGTTCAGGGAGGGCCTCCCTGTGTGCATGTGAGGGGAGGATGGGCCCAAGGTCTCTGCTCAGGTCTCTTCTGAGTCCGAGTCCTCTACTGGCTCCACCAAAGACAGATACAGAGATTCCACAGCTTGTACGAGTTGAGAAAAGCAACTCCTAAGCTTATGTTTCACTTCAATAACGCATGTAAACAACCTCCTAAATGGAAAACCCATTTATGACACTCCAACCCAACTGCTGGTCAAAAATAATAGCAGAGAAGCAGCCAAAACAGCTGTCTCTCCAGCGCCATGAAACTCCACAAATGCTACTGGGAGAGACAAGCCCCAGTGGGACTTTCAGAGAAAGCCGATGAAAGCGGTAGGTTGAATCTCGCAGCACCTCCATCAGGTCCCCCTGGGCCACAGCCGCAAGCCCAGTTCTCCATCCTTCCACCACACGGCAGGGGTCCCAGGTAGCTGCTGCCACCTGTGTGGCCACCAGCATCCCTCCTCCCTTCCCCAAGAAGCACAGCAGGTCTCCTACACACCTGGCCACAGGAAGATTTTGGAAAGGCAGGCCAGAGAGGAGGAAAAAAGGGCAAGCAACTTCAAAAAGATACGTAAAATACCTTGAATAACTCCAGTTTATCATGTTCAAGGAATCTGGAAGAGGTGGAGAAAGCAAATCGAACAGATAGACAGTCTAATTACAAGACTACAGATGAGAAGACCTTGGCTTGTTGAGCCTGGAAAAATGCAGGCTGGATGGGGATGGGAGTACTGTCTACAAATACATCCACAGGGAGACACCAGGGAAGGAGAAGAGCTATTTATGCACAGGGTATGAATACATTTCAGCTGCCAATTTAGAAGAAAGTTTAAAATGTTGGAGAAATGAGGCTTTGGAACAATCTTCTAGAAAAAGCAGAAGCAACAGAAACTCAACTCGCTCAAAATAGGCCCTGCATAATAAGGTTTTGAAGTGCGACACTGGGACCCTGACCTAGACACTCCTTTCAGACCTACAGCCTGCGTTCCCACTTCATGCGTGTGCAGAAGTTAACCCAGCTGTCAGGCACTAACAGTCATAACATGCGAGATAACAACTTCACAGGCTGCTTGGAAGGAAGTTTGTAGAAAAAGAGATTATCTTTTATTAAACAAACTGATAGATCTGGGAAAAAGCAGACAAATTAACGGAAGAAGCCTTTCACGAGATTTGAAGGGGTGAACACCCCACACAGCAAAATCCAAGCTTGGTACATGCTAGACACAGTTCATTGTGCTGCTTTACCTGTGTCTGCTGGCCTAACAAAATGCCTTACTCTTTGCTGTCCTCACTTTTTATCACTTGCTATCACATTTTTACCCCATGCATCAGTACAGGCTTGGGGTGGACCTGCTGGAGAGCAGCTCTGCGGAGAGGGACCTGGGTGTCCTGGTGGACGACAGGTTAACCATGAGCCAGCAGTGTGTCCTGGCTGCGAAGAAAGCCAATGGAATCCTGGGGTGCATCAAGAAGAGTGTGGCCAGCAGGACGAGGGAGGTTCTCCTTCCCCTCTACGCTGCCCTGGTGAGGCCCCATCTGAAGTACTCTGTCCAGTTCTGGGCTCCCCAGTTCAAGAAAGATGAAGAGCTACTGGAGAGAGACCAGCGGAGGGCTACGAGGATGATGAGGGGACTGGAGCATCTGCCCTACGAGGAAAGGCTGAGGGAGTTGGGCTTGTTCAGCCTGAAGAAGAGAAGGCTGAGAGGGGACCTAATAAATGCTTATAAATATCTGAAGGGTGGATGTCAGGAGGATGGGGCCAAGCTCTTTCCAGTGGTGCCCAGTGACAGGACAAGGGGCAATGGGCACAAACTGAAGCAGAGGAAGTTCCATCTGAACATGAGGAAGAACTTCTTCCCTCTGAGGGTGATGGAGCACTGGAACAGGCTGCCCAGGGAGGT
>Ga0065711_1026445_pt1 | contig 70663 bp, 28 predicted proteins | sample Hoacrofraction12_FD_59098 | JGI IMG/M metagenome (GOLD analysis project Ga0065711, IMG submission 59098) | Hoatzin crop microbial communities from Cojedes, Venezuela - Epithelial fraction 12 v2 (version 2) | ecosystem: Host-associated > Birds > Digestive system > Esophagus > Crop | place... | reverse complement strand
CTGGGCAGAGAATGTATTGAGAGCAGTCCTGAGGAAAAGGACTCTGGGGGTTCTGGTTGATGAGAAGCTCAGCATGACCCAGCAATATGTACTCACAGCCCAGAAGCACAACCGTGCCCTGGGCTGCATCCCCAGCAGTGTGGACAGCAGGGCAAGGGAGGAGATTCTGCCCCTCCGCTCTGGTGAGACCCCCCAGGAGTCCTGTGTTCATCTCTGGAGCCCTGGGCACAGGACAGACATGGACCTGTGGAAGTGGGTCCAGAGGAGGCCACAATGATCCAAGGGCTGGAACCCCTCTGCTGTGAGGAAAGGCTCAGAAAGTTGGGACTGTTCTCCCTGGGAAGAGAAGGCTCCAGGAAGACCTTACTGCTGCCTTTCAGCACCTAAAGGGGCGTGCCAGAGAGCTGGAGAGGGATTTTTTTACAAGGGCCTGTGGGGATAGGATAAGTGGTAATGGCTCTAAACTGAAAGAGGGTAGGTTTAGCAGAGATAGAAGAAAGAAATTCTTTACTATGAAGGTGGGGAGGCCCTGGCACAGGTTCCCCAGAGAAGTCATGGATGCCCCCTCCCTGGCAGTGTTCAAGGCCAGGCTGGATGGGGCTTCAAGCAGCCTGGTCTGGTGGAAGGTGTCCCTGCCTGTGGCACGGGGGTGGAACTAGGTGGTCATTAAGGTCCCTTCCAACCCAAACCATGCTATGATAACTTTGTATATCACTGTAAATATTCCCTGCTGTTTCTACTGCAGTAGTTTAAAATACATATATTGGCATCAGCTGTGTGTCTTTTGCCTTTTTATTTAGACTCTTCAATATATCAGAGTAATGGTACAATAATCACTGTTGAAGCATTTATTTGTTTGTTTTCTTTCTATTTCTATGCAGTCATATGCTCCTTTCATTCTTTCGTCTATTCCTATCAGAATTATGTGTGCAGTTTGGATCAGACCCTAAAAAAAAGACAAATGCTTGTAAGTGCAGAATACTATATATAGCAGACCTTTGTTACAGTATTTACAGTCTTGATGTTTAGAATGTCTTCGTATGCATTACAGGTTCTCATCAAATGATCAAATTGCATTAATAATAATAAAAAGGATGGTTCATGAGGAGATTCTTATCAACTGTTCTCTTTTCAGAACCTTCAGAAAAGAACGAATTTGGCAGCATATTTGCAGTGCTAACAAATCTGGGCTTTGGCAGTCTAAATCAGGAACAGTGAATTAAAAACTGAAGGTCTCTCACAGAGATGTCCTGGTAGTAACTGCCTCTAGGTGCACGGGCGAGCGTTCACAGACTTTGGATTATTTTAGCTGTTGCAGTAGGTGAGAGGATAATTGCTCAGGTAATTAGCTCTGTCAAACCTTAAGTCTTTATGGCCTAGAACTTCCATCTGGAAGATTGCTGGGAGACAGAGAACATCAAGGGACGATATAAAATTCCCCTCAAAAAGCAAAGAGAGCATTGCAGGATGATAGTTGGTGTAACAGGACTTTTCTAGTGTTTCAGTTTGTACTGTGAAGTGCTAAAGCCCATGATTTTTTTGCTAATAAGTACATTGTCATTTGTGTTTTCAACCTGAGAATAGTAGCTATCCTGGTCTTCATATCTCTGGTGACGCTGCACCATTCCCTCAGCCTCTTGGATATGATCTTGACTTGTTGCAGCTGTTTGCTGCCAGTTTGATCAATATGTCAGAGAAACTATGCATTCTCATACTTGTTTTATCTTCTGACAGACAGGCACTATCAAAATCTCATCTAGAGCCTATGGAATTATTGTAGCAGTTTCAGTTATGTTTTATGCTTCTTTGACATCTATCTTAGGAATAGCTGATCTATTGCAATTGTCCTGGTCTAAATCAGACTGGTCCTTTGCAAATGCTGCCTTCCACTACCTCTTCATTTTCTTTTCCAATAAATGCTTCTCTCAGGTGCTCAGTAAGTGAGTTCCTCCATAGTTCTTGCACTTCCTCGTCTGCTTAATTATAGGTCAGTGCCATTACCGCTTTCCTTCTAATTGGATGTCCAAGTCTTGTTTTTAGCACTGAGGTGAACAGAAAGAATCATGGAGAAAAATAGACTGTGCAATCCTAGATTTTGAGACGACATTGAACTTGTAGTACTGGTCTATAGGAGTTATCAGAAAATAATTGGAAATCTAGCCTGGGAGCCCAGAAAATTAAGATTGAGGGCAAGCAAGAAGAAATTTTTGAAAGTTGGAAGACAAGAAGAAGCAATGAAGATCAAACTCTGTATTCTGTTCTGTGCTGCTACTCCTCTGCAGAGTAAGAGCCAATAGTGAAGAGTTGGATTGTGAAGACTGCTTAATAAAGAAAATCAGAATATCTGCTTCCTGTGCTCGGTGGCCTGCTTTGGGCAGATAGTATCGGCACAGACAATGCCCATCACCAGAACGGTCGCAAGAGGTCTAATGTCTTCAGACTCCCTCACAGATGCCTGTGGGGCACGTTACACATGTATTTGACCTTATCCAGTAAAACTGGTGTGTTACAGAACTGAAAAATTGCCCTCACATTAGTTAAAGCAGGTTGAACTAAGAGAACACAATCCCTTCTACACAAAATGGCCAGGGGTCGGAGCTGTTTTTCTGAGGTGGCTCCCAAAACTCCTGTAAGTGCTTCTTGCAGATATATTCTGGCTAAAGAACTTAGCTGATACAGGGCAATGGCGAACTGGGCATCTACCATGCAGTTTAATACTGAAAAACTGAAAAAGAATCTTTGCTCTCTTCAGCAAAACAAGAGAAATGTTCTGGAATTTTTAAATCAGTGGAACATAATTCATGGGAGACAACTGAAATTTTAACTTTAGTTTCAGACTAAAACAAATATTGAACTGTTATAATTTTTCATGGACTAAATAAATCTTCATTTTGCCTATGATAAATTCAAGTCACAAACAGTCAAGATAAATTTTATTTTTTTTTTGCTTGTTTTCATAATAATGTCATGTGAAATTGTTTGTACTTTATTTTACCCACCTGAAAGGAAAACTGAAATAACTGGTGCTCATTACTTCTTTGTATTCAGTGCTTGAAAATAACTCCTTTTGGTTTTGCAGTAAAATATTTTCTAATTCATGCAAGTTTTGTAATTCTCACCAGTTATAAAGGGTTTTTCTCATTCTTTGCTTAATGGAAGATCTCACTCTTTGCAAATGCCCTCGGTGTCCTTCCTTGACCTGCTGGAAAAAGGTGATATTGAAAAGTTTTTTTACTTCCTTCTCAACTGAAGTAGGTAGCACAACTCTCGCAATGGAACTTGCCTTCTGCCCTGGACAAGTAGTCATCAAATGTGCTGGTAACAGAGAAATGATGCATTGTGTGGTACTATAGATACCATGCAACTTCAGAGAAAGAAATAATGAAATGACATACCATTTTATATTGCAATGAAAACTGTGCTAAGTGCTGTGGAAACACAGCAAGGAACAGTAAGTCTTTGGAGTCAAGGTCTAGCTTTACAGGAGAAATGTGCACACTTTTTACAATTTGGTTGTGGAAAATGGCTAAGACACAGCTTTCCTGGAAATTAAAAAAATGTGTTTTGCAGGTATAGTGCTAGCACAGTAGTTGAACAGTGGTCTTTTCCTGTATTTTTGGGTGCTGAATTTTGTTCACTTAAATCTAGACTATGAGCAGTCAGAAGAAAATTTGTAATCACTCTTCACTAGACTGAATCTGATCTGAAAACGAGCATGGATACTACGGCTCCTTTCTAGGCTAAGTCAGCTTCAGCTGGGGCTACTGCAGTCTCTCTTTCTTGTATGGCATTGGCATTTATTCAGTTGAGTAATGAACCATGTGGAGAGCTGACTGATCCAGCTGAAAACTGATCTTTTTTTTCTCGTTTATATAGATTGGAGTTTTTTTTGCAAATGTCAAATACCATAGTTGCATCTCAAGGTGGCTGAACTCCCTGATCTGATGGAAAATTAACCCACCAAAAAGAAAAGATTTCCAGCAGATACGGGACTGTGAACAATCTCACCCTGAGGCCATATGCCCACCAGATCTGAGATGAAAAAGGGCTGAGGAGAGTGTGCCTCAGTAGCCTGCAATTATGCTTTTTTTCCCTAAGATCAGACTGTACCTCTAGTAATCTGTTCCCAAGCCTTTTCATTCTCATTCCTTCCTAGAAAAAATCGTGATTGTGGAAATCAGATGGTGTTCAAGCTTATGGTAAGGCAAGACATGGACACCAGTCAAAATGCAGAGTTTGACAGTGATCACTTGATATGTTTATAAATGCCATTTTCAGTTAATAAGCCTTTACCAAAGTAACATCCCATTCCATCTACCAAACAGCAACACTTTAGAAGTATAATAGTAATTTTAATGATGACCAAGATAAACCATGCAAGTTCGACAAAGATGTGACGATTTTATATAGCAAACACTATCAGCCTGAGTTGTCCCTCAGTAAATTCCTTTTCATGGCGTCGCTGAAGTTTTTGAAGGGGAGGGAAAGCCTCCCACTGTTGTTGAAAACGTGCTGAGCACTATACTATATACTTTTGGATTCAGCTGTAATACTCCAGCCTGAAGTGGATGCCACTTACCTTTGTGCTGAGCATTTGTTGAGGGAATTGAAAGATTTTTGGAAACGTCTTTATATTCTTAATCCAGCCAAACTAATTCTGAGTAGCTGAATTCAGTAGCAGTGATGATAGAGGCTGCAGTATGGTAACGAAGATGTAAGACATGGGAGTGTCCAGGAAGAAGTTTGGATTTTATTTCCTTGCTCCAGTCACATAGCTGTGGCCATTTTCAGCCATCACCAACGGCTGCTATTGCAACCGTTTCCAAAAAGCTGAGCATCCGCCTTTCATAATCATGGATCTGGGCCAGCCCAGCATTTTCTGTCTGGCTTTCAGTTCTGTACGAAGCATTACAGACTACTATTGTATGAGATCTCTCACATCTGCCTATCACCCAGGCAGTTCCCAGTTCTTAGTCACTTGTTTTTTTTCTTTCCTTATGAACTAGTGCTGTGACTAAATTGGTAAGTCTTAATGGCTCATCATATCTTGCGTAGGCTTCCTATTTCCAACCCCCGTTTTCTCTTCCACCGCCAGAATGTACATGCTAGTAGACAAATGCCATCTGGGAATCGTAAATTTGTCACAAGTACCACTGCTATTAGTTTGTGTGTATCAGGATACAAGGACTGTTACAAATGCTTACTAATCTGCATCAGAGTTACAATTTTTTTTAAAAATTATGTCCATCTTGATTCTTAAGGCATCCAGATTTTAGGTCAAAGTCTGCAAGTTCAGAGGAGTATTTTATTACAGTGGATTGGTTAGACCAGCATGGTGGCAAATGGCTGTTTGAGTCATGGACCGGTTCCTAATTATACCTGTGTGTTTTCTTAATAGAATTCAAATAAATGATTTTGTTGTGTGAAAGAAGTGGTATTATATTTTATTTCTAAATTCTTTTTAAGGTGTCAGCATGTAGCCGTGAGGATATGAAAGAAAGGTAGATGTTGTCAGCCTCCCTGGCTGCTCTGAACTAGTCTGAACCTATAGGAAACGAAAGGTTCAGAGAGCACAGATGGAATAGATTGGAGTAGCAGTTTTGAGTGAATTGAAAGGGTAAGTTTGCTGGCTGATCATGATCTCGACAGGCAGAAAGATACCTAATAGAGTGAAAATTTTGGACTTTGTGAAGTCCTCGAAAGAACTGCTTAAGGCTTTTTGCTTTCTGATTCTGGCTTATAGCAGTCACCTTGTTTTTAATTAAAATCTCTTTTGTGTCCACATAATGAAAATAAAACATGGAAGCATATAATATTTAGTGAGTATATGAGGCATGAAATGTTCTTATCTTGCTTGATTTCTTTCCTTCTTTTATGATAGCAAAATTGCATGAATACATCTGTTTAGAGATTATATTTCTACACTCTGTAGATGAAGGCTAGATTTTTAGAAGCATTTATTTTTAAATTTAAGCATCAAAATGAGTGGATAGATTTTTTTTTTTTTTTTTAGTCAGTCTCAACATTGATGCGTGCTTTCTTGAAAGTCCATCCAGAAATGTCAGAGGGAAGTGGTGAACACTGAATGCTTGTGAACCTTCCCACATTAACTGCAGGAGCAAAGCCCTAGAAAATCTAGGCCATGACTCTTGAAAACTTTAGTACAGCTCCCAGGTCAGTAGACAGTCTTGGCTGGAGTTTAAGGATGCTGATGTGATATTAAGAACTATTAATATTGCAACAAAAGTTGATGAATAGGTCTTTTAAATTTTGGCTTTAATTTGCTTCTTTTAGAGGAGGGAGTGATCTCATGCTTAACACACAATTCTGTTTAAGAAGTTCTTTGACTTAAAGCTAAGAAAGAAGTGCAGCCTCTGTTTTGCTCTTTTATTTTGTGTTTGTCTTTTGGGGCTGATCTTCAGGAAATACAGTGAGCTGTTAAGATATATAAACCACCTTCTAGGAAAAATCTTAAATGCCTGAAAATAGGAGACAAGAGCAGGCATTACAGTAGGATGCCAGTATATAATACTCCCAGAATAATTTGAAAATATGCTACTGTTTTCATTGTAAATAGCAGCATAATTTTGTTTTTAATTCAGAATTTCTGTTCCACTGTATATATTCAATTTCACTGTGTTATCTTCTGCTGGCAGAATTTCTTTTTCTTACAATTCAAAGTCAGTATCGGATCAGTCACTTATACCATAAATTCCACAATTTGCTCCAAACTCCTAGTGTCCAGAATCATAGAATAGTTTGTATTGGAAGGGACCTTTAAAGGTCATCTAAAGTATAAAATTTGATTGCTTTAAAACTATCTTGAACTAATTTTAGTTACCGCGTATTTTCACATTTTTAGATGTTGAAGCCAAGTCTCCAGCCAAGCTGGAATTGACAACAGAACTTTTCTTCAACAGTCAGTGTTCTTACTGCAAAGCCCTTTTTCTTCTCCAGTCCCTCACCCAAACACTTCCGCTAAACCTAACAGCCTTGTATAATTTTAAAACCTATGATGACACTCAGAAGGTTTTGGTGGCTTTCCTGGTGTCTTCTGGTGACTTTCTATTTTCATATTTTCTTATACAGAGTGCAATATGTGAGACAGAATCCTAGCTCTACAAATGCAGTCATTGACTTCAGTATGGCCAAGACTACTTCCTCTTGTTATTCTTGAAAAATGAGTTGGAGAGAGTAGAAATAAAGCCAAATATGTGCAATGTCCATAGTGATTTTGAAATGTCATATGAATGAAGTTACACACTCATGGTCTGCTTTGGTTAAGTGACAAATCCAGTTGTTCTGCTAGAATTGACCAGGAAGAAAAATTGCACTAAAATAAAACACTGCTTTAAGGGCAGGTTCAGTCACCCTTAGTGATACTTTGCAAAGTTCTACTCAACAGGAACCTCCACAAAATGCACAGGATGGCAGAAACTGACTTTTCATAATTGAAAGAGAAATTATAGTACGATAATGGCTAACATGGTGCGGTAACTCTTGCATTATTTATATACAAGAAGTACCCAAATTTAGGCAAGTGCCTGGAATAGACACAATACGTTAAGACTTGTTTAGCTTTTGCGCAGAAGCTGATTGTATCCAGCATGTGTACTTCTAAAATTGTTAGCTTAGTTCTGTCATAAGCCACAACACAGCGCATTGTTAATGCTGCAAGCTCTTTCTCATTCTGGAAAAGGTGGAGCGATATGCTAACAGCACGAATTCAATAAAGAATGGATGGGTAAGTGCATTAGCCATTAGTCTGCCAACTTCAAGAAGTGCAATATTTTCTCGAGTCTGTAAGGAACCTAATGAGCTATGATAAGGGACTGCGAGCCAGCCTCCCTAGCATCATCTACAAAACTGCACTTACCAACAGGGTGCAGGCAGCTAAAGTGAGATGTCTAGAGGTTTGTCCATCAGGCTGGATATTTTTCAAGCTTCCGTGCTGTCTCTCTGAAGGAATGGTTCTATAACACCACCAGCTAGGGCTGTTATTACAATGCTCGCATTTTTGAATGAATACTAATAAAAATCTCCCCACTCATAGCAGTGGATTGTTAGTCTGAAAGTTATTAATGTCCATGAACAGTTAAATTTTGAGTCCTCATCTTATATCTCTTTTATCTCCTATATTACATGTTCCTGTTACCCCTGTTACCTGCAAGAAGTCGCTTACAGTCATCTTCCTTTGGACTGTATTTACTGACTTTTGTGGAGAGCTACAGATTCCTTCATATCCTGTACCCCTTATCTTGGCACCACACTCGAGATTTTTAAGCTACAAAAAAAACATTGAAACGAAGCACAAGAATACATTTGTATCCCTTTAAAGTAAGAGAAATACCAGGTGTTGTATTGAATGTCTTAACCTGAAATGGAAGCAAATACATCCTAATAGTGATATTGATGAGATTATGAAAAAAATCCTAGGAAATGTGGTGGAAGTCCTGTCTGCAGTGGGAGTTTGGTATTAGAAAGATAAAATGGGACTAGAAGTTCCATGGGGGTGGTGAAGGGTGGGGGAAAGCTGCAGCTATGCCAAATCAGCCCACCCTTTTCCTGGTTTCTATGAGCCAACGTGAAGGGACTAAACATCAGCAAGTCCTGATGTCCTTTCCGAGCAGAATCACGTTGATTGGATTGTTCTTAAGACTTTCATTGATCATAGGATTGACCTGCGCTCTCCTTTCCCTGGGATTACACAAATGACTGCTCTCTTGCAAGACAGTTTTTTGTCATTCCCAAATAAAGTTTTCTTGCTTCTTGTATGCACAGTACAGTCCGTATCTGCTTCCTAAAATGAAGTTCTTGTTACATTGTTTCAGAGCTGGTTAATATCACAATATCCGCTTTCCGCAGGCTGATGCTCCCAGAAGTACAGATGTGCTAGTTTTCTTAATTTAGCTTTCTGATAACGATATTCAGAGCATTCTGTTAAATCAGACATGTTTCCAAGCTGACCAAACTTCCATTTTTCTCAAAAATCTTTTTTCTATTATTAAGAAATTTGCAGGCTGCTATATTTTAATATGTTCTTACAAGCTGCAAGCAAGCAAGCTGATTATAAACTATTTCAGAGACATTGGCTACCGAGACATTGGCTACATGGTTTAAAAAAAAACAGAATAATTCAATATTTATTTCCCTTGTGACTTTCCTTGGAATATCTAGTGGGCATATTGTTCAGAGGCAGTTCTCCTTGGGAGGCTGCTTGTCTAAGTTATTCCATAGTTACTATGACAAAGACTTCTGTTTTATTTATTTATCAGGGGTGGGAGTTGGGTGGGAGGTAGCAGGAAAAAAGTGGGAGAAGAAAATAATGCTGAGAGAGATGAATTTAGCTACTGTTTTTGGAATATAAGATAACACCTTCATAGGCTCCTCACAGTATACAAATGTATTTGGCTGTGGGTCTGTTACGTTTCTGGTTTTGTTCTCCTGCCCTGCATACATTTGGGTGCGTGACGTTGTCCCGAGCTAAATGCTTAAAGCTAGTAACCAGATTTGTAACTTTACTGATTTTAGGGAGCGTGTCCTATAAGGCTATCTGGTTTCTCCATGTATAATGTCAAACATAAAACATGTAGTTAGACTTTTATTCATTGCTCTACCTTTGTACTGTGTCTAGTACTGTACATTTAAAAAGGAGCAGACAAAATCAGACCTACTCTTGTTTTGGTCACCACTAAAGAGGCAGAGCTTGTTCCTGTTGATTATCACCTTGGTAATTAAAAGCATATGCTTTCCAGTTTGAATTTTTCTGTTTTCCAGTTAAACAGGTCCTGGTTTGCCTTGATGAGGGTTCTTCTCTGCTAGGTTAAGGATATCTTTAATGCCCAGTATTGATGACCTTTTAATGTATCAAATCAGATCATATCTGAGTCCTGTGATGCTGAAAAATAGGACTTTATACAGACCAGTCCCTCTCTTAGCTAGATGCAGCTATCACATAAATAGGTCTAATGTTATTTGGATTAAAATTAATTATATTAAGTCAGATTTCAACCTACTGACATATTTAGGGTTATACAGCCACAATTAAAATCATAACTTGGCCCACAGTTTATCTTAAGGAACAAATCATGTCTACTTTTGCATGGTTCCTGGGCTCCTTTGGAATGGTATTGCTAGAGCACCTGCTCCACTGCCTCCTTCAGAGCAGTCCTGGAGTGTGAAAACAGACTCTGAGATTTACAGATCCTCAGAGTGGTTTCTCCAGCTTCATCAGGGATCTTGTTGCTATAGCATCTGCAGAAGTAATCTAAACTAAACAGCTTTGTAATCACTCTTGCTTTTACTCTCAAGAAACAAGTATGCCAAAGACTTAAAGCTTTGAAGTGGGGCAAAACACTAGTTGTAGAATACATTAGAACGAAAGGATCTCCTTGTCTGGCCACCTTCTCCGGTATGGTGATAAATACTGCTGTGGTGGTTCTTTCTGGATAGTTATTTCCCATGAAAACCCTTACTAAGAAATGTGTTTACCTCCCCCCTGGAGTTGAGTGCAGTCCCCGTCTGAGAGCCGATATGAAATTTTTTCTCCTCCTCTGAATCCATATTAGCAGGGTCTAGGCGTAAAAAAGCACATTTAGTTTTCTTTGATACCACAATGGTTATGGTTGATTTTAGAGAGGAACTGTGTCTGTGAACAACCATCTGCATCCATAGCCATAGCCACAGCTTCTTTGGAGTTTCAAATATCAGTTCCCTCTGGATGCCTCACTCATGCTGTTTATACTGTGATCAGTACTGGGAGGTAGGACTCTACTCACTTCAGAGCTGTGCAGACCGAAGAGCTTACAGTGGATGCATAAAATGAGAAATGATAGGTGGATGAAAAATCCACAATTAATTCATTCCGCATTTGCAACTACTCTGCACAATATCTAGTATTCCATTCTTACAAAAAAGCAACCCAACCTTCTTTAAACTACATATGTGAACACCTGCTTAGGGTTGGATACAATAGATGAGAGTATGGAGCTACATCCCTAGAATGTGACACTCTTCCACATCCTCATATAGTGCTCATCTATTCTAAATGTCTTTTTTTTTTTCAGTAACATATGAGAAAGATCTTGGCATAAAGGAGAATATTTATAGAAATCAGAAATTAAGTACTTCAATAAAAAGTAGGTGAGACACTAGAATACTATTAGATGTTGGTTATTATTAATTCAAAGGAAGGGGGAAAAGGGTGTAAAATTAACACAACATTGGCTGAAGTTTATGGCTTTTGAAGAAAACGGTGCCTCAGAGGAGTAGTAAGACTCAGGCTTGATTAAACGGGGATTTCAGAAATTCTCTGCACTGAATGAAATAAAAAGGCATTCAATCTAATTAGATAGTATTGTGGAGGGGTAGGAGGTAGAGAGGTATTTCTGATCCATTGGCTTTTTATATAACCTTTAATCCATGGGATGTGTTTGTAACTGCTTTGGTAGATTTAGTTTTCTTCTCAAGGGAATTTGACCTCGAATTCTAACCTCTTGATAACTTGGCTTAGGAAAATTTGGAGAGAAAGCCATCTAATGGTCCTGTTAAAATACACAGACTTTCTGGAGGCCTGTTCTGTAATTTTTCCTGATGGAAGTTCATATTCTGGTCAAATGCCTTGCTTCTATTTTGATAAGGAAAAGATATTCAGGAGGAAATGCAGCTGTTGATTCTTCTCAAGAGATTTTCTTTGTGGTACCTACTTTATTTTATGATACAAGATGCTCACGAAGAGTCTAGAATACTGGCGAGCTGGAGCCAGGAGGAGTCACCCCTTTAATATACTAAGGTCATATATTTTTATTACTGTGGTGCAAAAAGGAAACACACCTTTTACTGGAATTACTTTTGGCTTATGCCAATGTGAAAGAGAGGAGATTTAATTAAAAAAAATGTAATTCAATGGACTGGTGCCCTACTCTTACATGTTGTTTTTCATCAGGTGATTTCAAACCACTTTACGAAAAAATTTTACAGCATATATTGTCCCAAAAAAGGGAGAGATTTGGGATTAGAATACAGAGTTTCTAGAATCCTACCCCCTTTTCTCTCTGTTGGGTTAAACTTTTTTCCTGCAGTTTTGATTTCTGGAATACGCATCTAGTTGAAAAACTATTAATTCTTATATACTTTGGAGGAGCCAGTTGGTACTTGTTCTGTAGTTGTCTGTTACGGAGTGAGTATAAGAAGATGTAGAGATATATTTAGAATTTTGCTCTTCATTTTGTCTCTACATCACCTTAATTTAAGGGTTAATAGGGAAATATGAGATAGCTAACATAATGCTGATTAAATATAGGTACAATTTTAGAAATGCCAGCTGTGTTTTTGGAAAATCTCTATGAAATTGTGAATTTCTTAATGGAGAACTAATAGAAAAGCATTGTAGTTATGTGTTTTGAAATTGAAGTAGTCCTTGACCCTTTGGAGAAGAGAAGATGCTGTTTCTGCTTAGAGAGCGTTACAGAATAGTTTCGATAGTTTAATTGGAGTCACTCCACACTTTCCATCTTCTCATTTACAGTAACATATCAGGCTTCAAAATTCACACTGAACTCCACAATAAACAGGTTTAGGACAGAGAAATATTTTTCCCAGGTGTACGGCTTAGGAGCTGACCCACTCACATTGCAGAACAATTTTCAACGTCGGTGTCATCAGCATTTTGGTCTAAATCTATGTTCACGAAATTCCTGAAAGGCTGAGAAGCCGAATATGTGCTTTTTTACTGTCGAATCTCTGTTTGTTTGGACAGCTTGGCAATCAGTGGAAATATCAGCCAAGGTGCCATGCACATTTTAGTTAAAGCCTCCAGGGAAAGCTTTCTTTATTTCAACATTGCTTATGCAAGCAAATTCCTTGTGGCATAAAATGTCACAAGATTAAACAAGTGTGAGTTACGTGTTTCCTTTTTCACAGTCTTTTATTTCCAATATTCTTCAATTAGGAGAATTTCAGAACTGCAAACTACTAGAAAGACAAGTTCAAAACAGAGTCTGGTTTATGATGGTTGCAGCTTGTGTTAAAGCTTATTTGCTAGTCTCGTGTTTGCTGTTGTTACATAAACTACTACCTATGGTTGCTGGTTTTGCTGAGCTGAGTTATTGAAGAACACATTACAACACAACTGCTTGTGCTTCCTTGGTTTGGTGTCTAGGAAATTTTGAAGGAAGAGAAGCTCAATGTTCTCATGTCTCCAAACTGAAATAGTTAATGTGTTCTGCAACAAATCAGCATCAGCAGCTACTGAGAGGAAAATCAACTCTATCCCAGCCAAAACTAGGACATTATCCAATAATAGAAACAGCAGCAAAAACTTTTTTAATAAATATATTGTATTAGTAAAAGAAACATCTGTATCCCTGTATTAATAACAGTCTGCCCACTACCTTTAAAATTCTATCATGGTGGTGATTTGTTTCCTCAGTGCTGAGGAACTGGCTGTAGCAATTTGTGTAATGGAGAAAACTACTGTTACTGAGCAGTGCTGAGTGATTGGATTTTATTGATTCATAAAAAACCTTGGAGGTTAATATCTTTGTTTTATGAAACAGATGTTTAATTCTGAGTCTGGGCAATTGGCTCTTTTATGTCTGAAGAGAAAAAAAAATAGATGTTTTGGATTACGGTTGACTGTGTAATTGTATATGACAGATGTATTAAATTAGCCTTTCCCAAAGCTTTTGGTGTTTTGCCTCAATGAACTGTAAATTTTACTCGATTTTCTCATTTGCAGGTGGCATGAGACCATTCTGTGCATGTTTCATGTTTCTTAGATAGGACAAAATATTCCAAGTTTGCTGTGAAGTTATAGACCATATACATACAGGTAAAAGACAAATTGTTTAGCCTTCATGCTTCAGATTATAATGTAAATGAGGGGAAGAAAGGAAAAAACCCTTAAAAAATAAACTGTGCATATGCTTTTGACTTGTCGAAATCCAAAAACTGAATGCTGTCCAGCTTTAATGTACCAATATGTGTCACAGTCTGCTTTCACCCCTTGAGTGCACCAGGGCATTCTGTGAGCATTAATGAATCACATGCTTCTAAATTTTTATTAACAATATACAAATTATATTTTAGCCCATGTCATTGTTCTCTACTGATTAAAGCACAGCAAACCTTTTATATAATGGGATGCTCTGTGTGGGTAGGTAACACTTGTGGAGCTTAATTTTCATCTGGTTTTCAAGAACCCTGACTAAATTCAGCTACTTGTTACCTTGATGTAAAGGCGGAGCAGTTTCTGGGGAATTACTATGGATTTACTTTGTTTTAACAGGAAACAGAATTTATCTCCTTTGATTTTAACAGGAGGAGAAACTTTCTAATTAGAATCACTTCTGCATTCACAGCACATTTATCTGATATGCTTTCCCTGGTTTTATTTCCTGATATGGTAAGCCTTTCTCAGATCATTTCTTTAAAAGCTGGCATCTGTTTTGTTTCCCTCTTTAAAAATTATCTTAAGAAAACTTTGCATTTATTTCCTTGTTTAATGTTTTCACCTTTTAGATGTGTCAAAAATATGAATTTGAAATTCTTATTTGGGGGAAGATATCTTTGCTCATTAAAAAAACAGATACTTAAAAAGTTATTTTTCAGGAAATAGGACAAAATATGAAATAACTAACTATACCAGATAACAAACAGTTTAAAATAGAGGTAGCTTACAACAAGAAAATTCGTTTTCTCCAATTACAATAAGAGCAGCTTATTGTTTATTTGTCAGAAAGTTATGTTACTCACAGAAAACTGAAGAATTACTGAGACAATAACGCATCCTAAGAATGGAAAACTTGCAAAAACTGCTATAGCTAAACACATTCTTATATAATTATTTCCTTAAAGAATTCTTCAGATTTCTTCAAAAGATGCTTCAGAAAAATTTGATCCAGTGCTACTAAACCAATGAGTTCAGTAAATTCTGGATTGAGTCTAAGGAGAGGATTCTTCCTCAAAGAAGAATTGAGAAATTTCTTGGAGGGCTTTTCGGTATGAAAATGCGATACAAACCGAGTCCTGGGAAATTTACTGTGATCATTTCTCACCATTAGAATTAACTGATGAAATGAATACATCATGCTGTGTCAGTTTATACCAGTTCGGAATCTGACTCTTGATCCTGGACAGCCTGTTCACAGGCTCTTCACAGTCACTTCGAGCTGCAATAAAATCCAATCAAATCCAGTGTTGATGCTCAGATGAGTAGAAAGGAAAGCCAGCTGGACTTTAGCATTTGTTTCTTTATTTTTTTTTCAGCCAATGTAGTGGTTAAAGAGTATTTTGTGTGCATAAATGGGAAAGAAATAATACACATTGGACACAATTGTAAAGGTAATTTTTCTACTGTTTGCTTATCTGTCCTGCAAGCTGACACAATGTTCAAAACAGATTTTTCCTTTTGCATGTTTTCCTTATTCTGAAAATTGAAATCAGTTTGGGTGGATTTATTAATGGTTCCTTTAATTAGTTTGTTAATGACTGTATTTACAAGACTGGCTGTGTAAGTCTCATTTCCTGCTGGTTAGAGTATAATAATTATTGATCTCTATACACTGTATTAAGAAAAAATACATAGAGATTTACTGCAAACAAAAGAAGCTTTTGAAAATCGTAACTCCTTCAGATTTTTGGAATGCATTTGCCTATTTCTTGTGAGTTATTACTACTAATAGGAGTCGTGTACAGTGGGAGGCAAAATGAGCTATTAACCTACGTAGCGAGTTGTAGAGTATTGTAAATCCTTCCTGTCTGTGTTATGATGGGATCCATTTGTGTGACATGCAGGATGAAGATAAATTAGTCATGTATCTTTCGGAGACTGAAAGATGGCTGAGAGAGAGACCAGACACAGCAGGGCCTATGCAGTGATGAAAATTCTGCCCTTCCCCTTCTGGTGGGCTGGAGGGGGCTGGGCAGGGGTTTGCTGGAAGACACTGTTAGTCTGAACCTGAAGCCTAAAGCAAGGACCAGCTGGGCAAGGGCACAGAGACAGGGGCATGTAAATCCCTACTTCAATGCGTTTTACTTAGTCACATTGAATTTTCTCTGATTTATGTGATTAAATGATCTAAGATAGCTTCATGTGGACTAGGGATAGTTTCCATTTGCTCTAGGAATATTAGAGTTTCAGTGTGCATACAAGCTACTTTTATGATGCGGTTTGTATTCTAATGACATAGCCTCAAATAGGGAAATGGTGAATTCCACAGTACTTTTCATTGGCCTCTTATGTTCTGAAATACCTAGAGAGTGATTTCAGACTAAATTTCCTTTTTTCATATAGACTGGAACGAAAACTGACTCTTGGTACAACCATTTTGAAATCAGTTTCAGAAGAAAGTTTCAGTGTTCTTGTCTTTTTTTCATGGAGTAAAACTAGCTTTACAGGTTGCTGGGATTTTTCCTCTAACTTCTATGAATTCTGTCTGGTACAGCACACGTACGCGGTCTTGAGGGCATTACTAAGTCCCACTTCTCTGGGGTCGCCTAGCCATCCTTTTGACAACATGCTTCAAATCAGTATGTGACTGGCTTTTCTGGCAACAGCTTGTTGGAAACTGAGTACAGGGTAAAGCCTTCTGTAGCAGAAATCTGTGAGGTGACTTAAATAATCTAAGAAATGGTATTCAAAAGCCATGTAGGGGTTCTGGTGTTCAAAATTAATTTTATGAAGAGAAAAATACTCCAAGTCAAATTAGGCATCGTACTTTAGAACTAGTACTCTTTTTGCTAATAAGTTCTTGTCTTTCTGGTTTGTTTTCTATTCACTTTTCCATCTTATGTTTGTGTATCTATAATAAGTCACAAGGCTTTGTTAACAGAGTATTCTTAATAATTTGAGATTTTAACTGCTTAGTGCAGCCAGCTGGCTGCATGAGGCTAGGCTGGGGGCGGGGAGGGGGCATACAGCAGTAATACTTTACTATCCCAGCATGACAACACAGGAGGTCATTGCAGGCACACACATTATTTATATGATTAGTACTGTGTTTAATCCCTGAAGGGTACATCATACTTTGTGCTGTGTGTTGCTATCGGGTACTGCAGTAATAACGCTGGAATTCTGAGAGTACAAGTTAAGGTAGACAGGAGAAAAGGAATGTGTGTGTTTGTTCATAGAAATGGTGTCCAAATGTTCTTTAGGAGATGAAGAAAGAACGTCTTCCCCATAGACGTTTGATTAATTTCTTGTGTTTTTTAGAGCACGTGATACTCTTTAGAAAGACCAGGCTGACTGTCTACTTTGTACCTTCTGACAATGCATTTTTCCCCTAAAATGCTCCTTTTAACTTTCTTACATGATGAACCTTCTTTAGTTTCATTTCATTCTCAAGCACAAGATAAATGTAAAATCCTAGTAGAGTCCCGCACTTGTGGCAAGTGAGTGTCACTTTATTGATCACTTAGTCCAAGAACAATGAGAAATTGAGCTCAGGAGTTTGATTAATACACAACACATTTTTTCTCTTCATGAGATTAGCATAATCATTACAGTCTAGGAGTGTGTTTTCACTCAGAGTATCCTTCTGTAGCGGTCAAAGAATTAATTACACAAAGTAAAGAGACAATACTTTGCTAAGTATTTTGTAAGTTTGGTTGTTAAATGAGCTCTCTCCTTCTAAGTCTTCACTAAAGCTTGGCCAAGTCGCGGGAGTAAATTTATGGGTTGGTGATCTAATCTCTGAAGAATGGTAGATGATTATATTTCTCATTCAGATATAGATTTCAACTGTTTAATGTGGAGGGGGCATGAGCAGCGCAGAAGAAAACAATCAGACTTTGTCCTGGGGTCTGAAAGCCTGTGGCTGTGCAGGTTTGCTTCTGCTTCCACTGAAGATTTGCCATGGACTTCAGTGGGAGCAGGACTAAGCTTTGCCAAAAGAAGACCTTGATCCAAGCAAATACTAAATCGCAAATGTAACTTGATGGGAGAAAGGACATTACAGGAACATCAGGACAAGAGGGAACGGCCTCAGGTTGCACCAGGGGAAGTTTAGACTGAATATTAGGAAAAATTTCTTCACCGAAAGGGTCCTTAAGCATTAGAACAGGCTGCCCAGGGAAGTGGCTGAGTCACCATCCGTGGAGGTATTTAAAAGATGTGCAGACATGGTGCTTAGGGAAGTGGTTTAGTGGTGGATTTTGCAGTGTTACATTTATGGTTGGGCTCAGTGATCTTAAGGTTGTTTTCCTACCTAAATGATTCTGCGATCAGAAGACTGAGGATGATCATCTATGGCAAAAATGGAGACCTGGCTGTTACAGATGGTTTTTGACCTTGAGAACTTCTTCACTTTGTACAGGCCAGAGCATTACATAATTTATGCAGAATTTATTGTTACCCAGTCTCTTAAAAAACAATGCAGTATTAATGACAAGATCTGTCTGAGAAGAAAGTTGTTCTTACAAAGCTCAAGAGAAAAGTCAATGGATTCTCACTATACACTGAAATCAGTATACAAGAGGAAAAAGAGCCATGTAAAATCTATACATTTTGTTTAATGAAATTCTGCATTTATATTTTCCTACTGTGTTTTGTGCTGTTTCATACTTAGTAATTTTGCTCTGTGCAAGTGCATCTGGGTGAAGGAACACAGAAGGAAAAGGGAAGGATGGAGAGGATAAACGTGGCTGGGGTGCGAAGATTATTTTTGATTTTGAAAAAAACTTCAATAGATACAGCTTGCTTCAGGACGGCTGTGCTATCCTCACTTCATTCCAAATTTAAACTTAAATTTCCCTGACATGGCCTTGCCCATTTATATACCTTTAGGGAAAGGAAATAACTTCATTCTTGTGTTTGCTTTCCAGTGTTTTACAAACCTTTATTGTAGGAAGAAGAATTGCGCAGACAAGAGGTATTCTGACATCCTTCTGTTGAACAATGCTGGAGGCAAATGGGTGCTATTCAGCGTAAGGAGAGCTGGCATCATCTCTCCATGTATGATTATCTGCAGAAAGAAATATTGTGGAGTTTATTGGATGGTAGTTATGAGTTCAGTTTTCCATATCTGCTAAGTCTGCTACACTGGAAGGATTCTGATGGGTGACTGAAGATGTCCTGGAATTTTGCTGAGAGTGAAGGATATTTTCTAGTTACCTTTTTCTCCTCAAAAATGATGTTGAGCAATACCGAGAGTATCGTGTAAGATACACAGACAATAAGTATGTGTGTTTCAATGGAGACAAATATTTCCAGAATCCATATAACAGCATTAGAGAGAATAAAGCATAGATGAACAAGAGCATCTGTTTTGGGTCATGGGTCTGTGAGGAACACAGCTAGTCATGGCCACTCACCCTCTCATGGAGTCCTCATTGCCATTTGCAAAGAAAGAGGGCTGACCTTATACACCGTGTAAAGCTTTTAAAAAGAATGTCCTTAGAAGTTGGAAAGTATGTTTGTTAAAAGAGGGAGAGATAATTCTGTTTTGCATACATAGGCCTTGAAACGTTGCAAATGGTGGCATGGCAGACTTTAGGGCTTCTACAGCATTTGAGATAACACTGTGAGACTTTGTGTTCTCCCATCCTGATCTGCCTTAACATATCTCTCATGCAATCGTTCTCACTGCAGTCAGGATACATGGTTATTAATGTACATGCTCTAAACCTGTGTGAGCAGAAGCTTTCATTTGCATCATCTGTGTTTAAGGTGCACTTCATTTCACTTAGAATAAATTATCATACATTGATCATTAGTTAGAAAGTTATTAACATTAATATAAACAAATACTTGCACATTTCTTATGAAAATTACCTTTCAGTCATGTAGGGGAAGTGGCAAGCACTTTCACATACGCTGTTCTTAATAGATTTGTTCTCTGTTTCCACTTCTGTGTGTTTAAATGGGGCAAAACTTGCTGGTGATTCTTTTCTGGTGGCTGCAGATCTACTAGGAAGAGGATTATAAGGCAGAAAAGCCCACCTGAAAACAAATAAGAAAATGTGTTCATAATATATTAGAAGATGATACTTCTTTCGGTGATCTATGTGGAATACTTCAGTCTTCACTCTTATTGCTAGGTATGGGTTATTTTGCTGGATTTGTGATACTTCGAAGCTACAAATAGAGGCATGACTGCAACATAAGCAGATAAACCTGAATTGGCTTTCATCTGCCTAATGTAGATATCAGTATCTATGAAATTTCAACCATTGGAAAGCTGCTACAGAACATGCTGAAGCCCTTAGTTTATGAGTTTACTGCTTCTGGCAGAGTGGGGTATTTGTGAGATCGAGACAGCACAGCTCCAAATCACATCTCTCTCTCACATTTGTCTTTCCTTACCCTGTGAGACTGTGGAGAATGTCTCCCTCCCACCATTCGTTGTACTTCCACTTTGAGAAGATTTTTCTTCAGATTTTTCTTCCTTAAAGGCCCTCTGAAGAAGGGTGGTTGATCTGAATGTGTGTTTTCTCTTCTGTGCAATATTATCTGGTTGTGGAATTTCTGCAGAGCAGATTCAGGTCTTCTCTCTGTACAGTCTGTCCATCTGTGTATCGTGCATATTTCCTTCTTAAACAGAAAATCCCTTCTAACAGCTGTGATCATTCATGCATGAGCACAGCATTTCTTTCTATTTTACCAAAGGCTATCATGAATACCCTACTTACAAAGCCTGGAAAAATTTGTGCAATAATACTGATAGATAAGATAAAAAGTATGGTTATATTCTGCATTTGAAGGACTGCTATGGTAGAAAATCAGTCTCATGGTATTTAGTGCTTTTGAGAAGTTATGGATTTAGCTGTGAATCCCACTTTATTAAAAAAACCCTTCACATTTCTGTGGTTGTAGAGGAAGCCCTGAACATATTTGAGTCTTTAAGGTTTATATCTAAAGACAAATAAAAAGGAATCCTTAATATTTCTGTGCAAGTTATTGCAATTCCTTCTTTCTGAGACAGGAGAAAAACAGACGGAGACTACAGTTATGAGACATATTAACTCTTAAGCTTGTAAGTGCAGACTGAAGTGTTAGAGCTGAAGTTGCTTTGTTTGTGGATTTTTTTTCTCTGATGCTTTGAGTGGAAGGAGAAATTCAAGAAGGGCGATGAAAATCTGTCTTGTCAGTTTGAATCCTTATTGTTTATTTTTCTGCAAAGTTTGTTGGAACAACAATATTTATTATAGTGCCTTCAGCACCCTCAAATAAGAGGTGTTATAAGAATAAAAAGTCAGATTATACTGTTTAGTTATTGACTTTATTCCTGGTCTGTGTAGACAAGAAACAATGTGAAAGGCATCTGCAAACTTGAAAGTACAGGCAGTAGAGATATTTACTCCAAATATATATTTTCTTCTCAAGCTCACCTAAAAGAGTTCTTCCGTTTTTATGGAATGCTTTACTGCTGGTAAAGTCAAGAAAATTTCTGGAGCTGTGCTGGGGACTTGACCCTAATATCTTCCCTTCTGCTGCTTCTCTGAACTGGATCTTTATCTGCATTTAGATCATTCTTAAGTCTCAGATGTAAGTAGGAACACAAGCTGCACGACACCCAAGTAAGCTACGGGAGAATCAAGAAGACCTACATATCACATCTTTCATCCAGGTCTTGCATAAACAGGGATATCTCCTTCTCTCCCTCCACAAATTATCAGTGAGAGGCCAGTCTCTCTCTAAAATACCAAGCAATGTAATACCAAAATACCGTTGTATTGATGCATGTTACATGCAGCCTACCAGTGTAGTGTGTTTCAGTTGCTCAGTCCAATTGCTGAAGCTTTCACTTCAGTCACACTTCTTAATTCCAGCAGTATTTCTGAGCCATTCTAACAATGCAAAAGCATACTATGATAAAATTGGGAAAAAAATTCTTCTCATGACGCGTGTTTCTTCCAAGGTTATGAAAGAATGATAAAACCAGAGTTTTCTTCTAACTCCATCTCCAGTTTTTCCCTCCTGAGAAAAGAATTGCTGAGCCAGAGCTAACGAATGACTGATTAGAGAAGAGCTGTGCAACGTTTTTCTGATGAACATATTTTGCTTTTGAGTACCTTTGTCTGAAAGGACATCTTTCTCCATAGTGACGTGTAGTTGGAGAAATGACCTTTTAAGACGGAAAAGCTATTCCAGTGCCTGCCACTTTTTTCCTTATTTAATCTAAAGCATTGAGGCAACTTACCTAGTCTCCTTCAATACATCTTATTATAATACATAGTTACTATGTAGTAAACTTTACCGCAACTCTATATAGTCCTTTGCTAGATTATAAGGCTGAGTCAAAAAATGCAGTATTGAAGAAGTATATAGAAACCCAACCCAAATATTAATTGTGCCGTTTGTTTCCTTTGATATATACCTCTGAATACTGCAAAACTGATTTTCTTTTTTTTTTTTTAATGCGTGAACAGTTATAAATTATCCTACACTCTTAATAGCAGTATGATTATCTTTTTGGAACAAAATAAGGGAGAAGTATGTTCATTATGTTAACTTTGTTTTAAAATGTTCCCCATAGTCACCAAGACTGAGTGCTTGAATATCCACTTGTATGATGTTAGAAGTTATGAAAAGGGGAAAAGTAGAAACGTGGAAACTTGCTTGTATGAACTAATTCATTTGTATGAAGGTGTGAAGCTGTGCCTGGAAAAAGGGTGGGGGTGAGGAAGGTGTTGTTTTAATTTCTCTGTTTCTCAGCATCCAAATCTATTTTAGTTACTAGTAAATTATTTTTCCGTAAGTTGAGCCTGTTTTGCCAGTGATGGTAACGAGTAAGTGACCTCCCTGTCTGTATCTCAATTCATGAGCTTTTTCATCTTACTTTCTCCCGCGTCCTGTTGAGGAGGGGGAGTGGGATAGTGGCTGGGTGGGTGTCTGGCAGCTGGCCATGGGCAACCCACTGCAGTCCTGCATAGATATTTTTGTATCTGGTGGGGGATAGCCATCATCCCCGAAGCTGTGAGCAGTCCAGGATTTCATCTTGACCAAAGCATTCACTTCTGTAAGATCTTGAACTAGTTTTCCAGCATATTTTCCCTTGAGTCAACCCATTGAGATTCTGGTAAAATAGCAGGACCTTTCTGAAATTTAGTGTTGTATCTGAGCTTCTGCTCTGCTGGGTAAATATTAATTATTATTACTATCGGTGTGTATATAATACAGTTAATTTATGCTGTGCTTTGCAAACATAGATAAGGCATGTTCTCTATACTATTAGGAAGTTGCAGTTGAAATGAAACACACACAATTGCAAATGGCTGCAAAAGTGTATAGGAGTATTAAAAAGAAATGAGAGATTTTGAGGAGGAATTGGAAGAAGAGTGGAAGTTCTGGCTAACAGTCTGTCAGTCTAGATTTATGCGTGAGATCTTTGACAGCAGGATATGCCCTTTCCATGCTTAGCTTGTTTGGAAAGTTATGGAAGAATTTTTTGAAGAAGAATTATGAAGAAATTATGGGAGTGCAAAAGGGCTATGGCTCATGTAAGTATTAAAGACAAACAGGCCAATTTGTTCTCCTTTAACTGATGGCTTCATGTTTAATTTCAGCCTGTGCAAATAATTGCCTGGGCATTAGGGAAGAGCACTTCAGGTATTTACTTTTTGGTGCTGCTGCCTGTGTGAACACACATGCAATTTAAGAGTCATTTTGCACCATATTTTTGCTCATATTTTTTGGAGACCGTGCCTTGGGTTTCCAGAATTTTTCAATTCGATATATTACTAACTCTGTTGTCACTTTAGCTCTTCAGGTGTTATAAGTAACTGCAAAAATATCTTCCGTTGTTGAGGACTAGAAAAAAAGTTATTTTCACTTGCATGCATATTTTTCCTTCATTTTTTGATACGCCATACTACTCTGGCTTTTTGGAGCACGCCCTCTATGAATGCAGTTTGCTGTTGTGTCTGTGCTGAGGTTGAAATTACTGATTTTTTTTTTTTACAGCTTTGTCTGCAGTAGGTCTTGCAGACAGATGAAGCTAATTTGATTGTGTCTTGCTGTGGACTCTCTCAAATAGTATACTGAAATTTAAAGACATGAATGTGGTGTATATTACAGGTGTAAAATACCCAGCCATGAATGGGAAATGGGAAGTCTGTTATGAAACAGAGATACTAAAGATTTAAAAAATATAATCTATGGCCAGGAAGTGAAAGCCGTGTAATATATATAATAAAATCAGTTTTCCAGACACTTCTATGGAAAACTTTTCCATCATCTAGGCTTAGCTCCAGGGTAAATGGGTTGATGGTCACAGAAGACTTTCTTTGGAAAGTGTCATAAAAGTCAAGTAAGATTTGACCCTTATACTAGGCAGCGATCTAGTATAAGCCCCAGGAACTGCTGCGCTCTATACAGATTTAGAAGACAGTTACCTACTTAGCTTCAAGATCTTAAAACTGGATCTAATGCTTCGTTATTTCACAGAGCTAACTGGTACTGCAATATTATTTCAAATGCTTGATGTGAAGTATTGTAATCGTGCAAAGAAACACTGTTGTACAGGATCATTTTTACGTTCTTTACTCCATCTGTTTGTTCAAGGCATTGAGTTTTAATAATCCTGGGTCAGATGAAGTATGGAAGAAATACTGGATGTGATCCTTAATATTCAGTTCTCCAACAGTTTTATTGGCAAACTGACTTTCCAGAGGCTTGGGATTAGAACGTTTTCCATACCTGAAGCAGTTAATTTTCCTTCTACTGTATATTAACAACCACATAGTAGCTTCTTTATTCTTTCTAGGTGATAAAATGACTTGGACGTTTTAATAACATCTGGCAAATTATTTTCATTTCCCCTCTTACACGATTAATAGTTGTCTAGATAGAGGTGTAGGTACAGTGTCTCTCCACTTACTATGTGGGTTCATGCATATATAATGTAATATGGAGACAGGATGGATATAGAAAATAACAAGCAATCAGTATAATGGTTTGCAGTTAAAAACTGTAATCTGAGTGCTTAAAAAACTTTTGATGAAAGATTCCGAGTTTGGAATGTGAAATCAGTTTTGAATTTTACAGCTTCAGTAATCAATATTGAAAATTGACATTCAAGACAAGACAGCCAAAGTCTTTTGAATGAAATCTTTTGCTGACTTTTTCTAAAGCATTCTGCCTTGTCCAGCCAGTGAACTGCCGGTATGCGCTTTGTTCGCAGTAGGTATGCTTCTCGCTTGGGGGAGGGGGCATTGCAAAACAACAAACTGCTGTTGTTGTTCGATTGGCTTTAGATTTCAAATTGATTTGGCTGGGGACACCATGTTATACAAGTTCAAAAATTATTCAGGATATTTCCAAAGATGCAGTCAGCAAATTCCAGTGCTAAGAAACAGGGCACTTGCATATTAAACTGAATGGAGAGCTTATTAAATGAGTTACTTAAAACTCTTAGAAGTGTATTGGAAAGAATGAGTAGAGAGCCCTTCAGAAGCGGCAGCAGCAGCAGCTAAAAAGTAGATTGTTTTAAAAGGATCGTAAAAGATATCTTTGGTTCTCTTTTTCTCAAGGAACTGGTACAAATGAGACTTAGACAATTTGAGATGAATGAAGTAAGATATTTTGCGTCATGAACCATAGGTGCCAATACAAAAATTTGTTACTGCCAACTGCATGCTTTTCCTGGCGTTTGACATTTATAATTTATAGAGTGCAGTTATGTGGTTCTCATGATGTGTTATGTAATTGTATCATAGATTATGTGACACTGGCTAGAATTGGTAATAAAGAAGTTCAATTTCAGGTATTATATAGCTGTTAATTTGAGTTCCATATTGTTTTCATTCCAGATATAGGAGGCAATTGATGTGTTCCCAGCTGCACGTGGTTTTAAAGATATTGTCATCAATAATAATACGTCCTTTTGCAGATCACAGTAAATCAGTATGTGTTAAACCATATATTGGCTCTTTTATTTTTTTTAAAGCACATTTGGATGAAGTTTAACATTTCCAAGGGAAAAAGCTTATTACTCTTAAGAAAACCTGTGAAAAGCTGTTTTAGCCTCATCCTTTAGGTTTAGGAATTTTGCAGTTCAGTTCCCTTAGAAGTCTTGCAATTAGTTCAGTATTTTTCATGTGTTTGGGCTCAGGAATGACATCTAAGTGTCAGCAACTTGTTGTCATAGGAGCTTCTGTCCATCTGGACCACGGAAACTGTCTTTGTGGTTTTTCAGAAGTAAGCAAGTTGAGAAGGTGAATGTTGATGTAATCCCTGTATCTCATGACTGTGCTACAGAACATGTAAGTGGTTGATTAGAAAGTAATGTGACAAAAAGATCTCATCATTACAGTCTAAGAAAAGCCTAAACTTGCAAGTTCAATTCTCTTTCTGTTTCAGTTGAATTAGAACTTTGTTCTAAGACACCTGGAGATGCTGGGTTGAATGAGCAACAAATTGCTCTCTTCCTGAAATTCTGGAAGCGCTGATGAAATCACGTGCTTAAAACAGAGTAATGTCTGAAGTAAACTCTATTTTAGCAGTTCTGCAGTACCCGAGAAAATTGCCTACTCTCCACTTGGTGTGGTGGTTTTACTACGCTGTATCTAAACTTTATTAAGACTTTTAATAACCTTGTTGTTTTTTAAAGGGTCTTCATTAGAAGCACAAAGCTTCCTTTATCAAGTCATGATTTCACAGCTGTAGCTTGGAGGAAACCTGGTGTGAGAGAATGAGTTTAAGTCTTCCGAGACAAGAGGCTTGGAATCACAATGTGTCACTGATTGTTTGCTTGACCAAGGGGAACTGAATTTTTTGCTCAATCAGGTCACTAGTGGAAATTATATTTGCTTAAATACCCATCAGCAGATCTGTAAAGATGTATTTATTCAAGTTTGTGTAGTACTCAATACTTCTATACAAAATGTAGCTTACTCTATGACTGTGCTGATTTGTCTTGAGATTTCTCTTGAAAAACTAATACAATAGATTGTCCTTACAGCCCCATTTCAGCATGAGATTATATTCAGTGGTAGTAGCGGAATTAGGACTGATTTGGGCATCTGGATTTGGATGTTTTGATTCATTCTTGCTCTCGCCCTTGCTCTTGTTTTTCCTAATGGCAACAGAATCTGTTCCACTTTATATAATTTTACTTATTGCATGATTGCATGACCTAAACTTATTTGTATAGTAGTAGCTGATGGTCTCTCACTTCGGAGGTAGTTCAGCAAGGAGCTTTTGGATGGACTCTCTACCACTTTCCCTGATGCTTGCATCTCATTTTGCTCTCTTTGTTTGTGGTAGATTTTTTCATAATTCTTTGTCATACTGCACCATAGTGATAAAAATGGAGATCTCTACATCCATATGGGCAACCAGAACAGCTCACAAAATGCTCCTTCACTAGCCTGTGAACCATTGTTTTCTAGTACTAGTCCGTAAGCACAGCATTACTAATCTTCCTTGAATCTTTATTAATCACAGGTCTGCCAAATCCAAGATTTAAAGTATAACTTGGTAGGTATTGATGCTTTATTTTTATTCTTAACTGTGTTCCAAAGACCAAGCTGAGGAGTTCAAACTGCCTACTTCACAGCATGCAGTTCTCCAGTATTTATTTAGTGCAAAGCTGCAGACCGTACAAAGTAATCCCAGTGCAATATCAACTCGCAAACAATTTTCTAAAGCATCTTTAATGTACAGTGTTACTGTACCCAGAGGTGCAGGAGAGCAGTATTAATGCAGGCATGATAGTTCTAAGTGTTCATATGAGTCCTCAAGGAATAATAAACAGCTTGAAATAACAACCAACAAATTCTCCAGATGCTTTTTATCCATGTGTTGGCAACTGTGGTGATTCCAGATCAATGCAGGGTATTAAGACATTTTTATGATTGAGCTAAAAAGCTGCCAGGTTGTACAAGCATCAGGCTTGTAAAAAATAGGAGAGCTGAGTAAAGCCAACTGTATTCTATTCATAAACTGCAGGCATGGAACTTCTTGATAACGTACAAGATAGTGTCAGTAGGAGGGTTTTGGTTTTAATTTAGTGTATGCATACTGGGAAAGCTGAGGCATATGTAAGTCACTTGATTACCTGATCCCAATATTTGAATATTTTGCTGGTATAAAATGAGACTGCTGGCAGTAAGGCACAATTCATTCCTTAGACAACAGAAACACAAAGCCTTTATTTCAGATGCAATCCCAACAGAGCTCAGAGTATGCCTGTCGTAACAACTACTGGTTTTGACTCTCTTATTCCTGGATCAGCATAGCTACGTGATTTCTATTGATGCCACGGTCTGGCACCACAGAACTTCTCTGTAAAGCAGTGAATATATAGAGTACTTTTGTGACATTCAGTTGTCGTCTTGGCTTGTATCATGGCACAAAATCTAGACAAAGAAGCTGATCTGAAGATGATGAAGTCCTTTGGAGCCCGTTTTAATTGGCTGCATGGAGATTTGAATCAGACTGTATTTTTTGATTGCATGTGTCAAAACCACACGTGGGTTCATAAAACTGAGTTTCCTTAAGCTTTTTTTTGAAATTCTTTGATAATATGAAATTCCCTTTGCACAGTAGATTAAGTATTGACACAAACTCTTGTAAAGTGAAGTTACGGGTTTTCATTCAGCTCTTATAGCCATATACTTTTAATACAAGAAACATGATACAGAAAGTTCTAAGCAACAAAATTTTTCAGAATCCTCCAATCCTGACTAGTGTCAACAAGAAAACCATGGTGTTAATCATTTTACTTAGTGGCGTGGTTTTGCATCCCCTGAACTGAGCGTTTTAAGTGGCAATCCAGCAGTATACAGTCTCAATGAAAAAAATGAATGTAATAAATGTCTAATGCAGAAACGTATCCATGTAGGAATATGCTCTAAAATGTGAGCAAACATCTACCAGGCTAGGATTTTAGTATTTAGCAGTATTTTTAAAAATACAAAATATTTTCAAGACTCCATTGTTTAACATGGGTTAATCTCACCCAGGGAGGTACCGTGGAAGTGGCCTGGAGCAAAGAGCGAGAACTAGCGCTACCCATTAGCACCAGGCAGTGCAGAGCGTGCTGCTCCCATTTGGGTAGTTGCACAGCATCCCTTGTCCTCTTGTGTTAACCTCTCCTGAAAATGCACCCAGAAGTGCTGTAGGCCTTCTGAGTCTTAAGTATTTTCATGAAGTTTTGAAAGGTTTTCAAATACAAGCTGCGTTTTCCTGAAAATGTATCTGTAGCTATGGGTGATTAGAAGCTGCAAATCTAGTCTTGATACCTTTTTTTGAAAATGGCCATAGGCACCTCTTGGACAAAACATTATGAAAAGTGGGGTTAGTTCTGGGGTTTTATGTATTTATTTTTATTTACTCTTGGATGAATAAATACAGAACTTTCCACTGTTTATTCTTAAGTTATTAAATGTATTTCAGAATATTCTTGGTACTTACTCAAGTGCTCTCAGTTATTTGAATTTCATGCATTTTACTTCAAGCAGCATTTTGTATGAAAGCATGTTATTTATTAGTTGTCATCTGGTGCTCCTCTTTTTAAAAGTTTGTCAGTAAGTTAGGAGATTTAAAAGTATTTCTTTGATTTTGTTGACCTAATTTCATTTTTAATTGCTTCTCCAGTTGAAATCCAAATGAGGTTAATGTTCATCAGGTAGAGAGAGAAAACAAGCAAAAGAATAGAGACTTTACTTTTCTTGTTTTTATGCTTGAATCCTGATGAGTAGAAAATATTTTAAAAAGTCAATACTAGCTTTTTCAGAACTCCCAGGCTTTCATGTCATGATAGAGTAAACCACTTCTTCACAGGAATGCGTTACACAGTTTTAGCTAGATATTGCACAAAGAAAAGCTTTCTGAATATCATCACCTGTACTTTTCAGGGCTTATTTCTACAGCCTTGTTTCTGTGGCAAATTTACTTGCATGAGTAATCTCATTGGCTTAAATTGAATGCTGTCAGGAATAACAACTGTGTGAGTTAACTAGAGATGATTTTTATCCCTTCTTTTGAAAATGGAGGTATTAGAACTATTGCCTCTTAAATATCTTTCCAGTGCCCCTTGCACCGTTCAAGTTACACAGCACTACATAAAATTCATTACAACTCAATTGTAAGGCTCATTAGGTAGATGCTGGCATTTTGGCTATCTTACCAAGTTGTCAAACACATTCATTTATTATCCGTGCTATTGTTAAAATCAGAACAGTACAGTGAAACCAAACATAACATGAAAGATGGTTCAGAGCATAAAACACTGAATCTTTGCCAAGAAAATGCTTTATGTAACCTGCTTTGAAATCTCCCTCTGCTGTGTTCATGGCTGAAACACAATGGGAGAACTATACTTTGGAGGTGATAATGAAGTCAGAGCACCTTTGACAGATCAGCACTGCATGCAGGCTCATGGTGGGTTTTATCCTTTTCATCTCCTGAGTTTTTCCAGTGTGTAGAAAGTATATTTATCTACCAGTACACCTTTAAATATGCTTTGGCTCTTGCTTCCTTTTTAATTAGCATTGGTTTCCATGATGGAGTGCTAGCAACAGTAGAATTTGTGACAGGGACTCCAACTTCTTAAGCACTCTACACAGCTAACAGAGTAATTTGTCCTGTTTCAAGCAGTCAGAGTATCCCCACTCAGGATGGTGTTTACCAGCACCCAGGAGCTGCTTTACTTAGTGGGTCATTAAAGCAAGCTGCAGCCGATCATTTTCAAGACTGAATCTACTGTAAGGGTGCTTCCACGTATGAGGTTTGGAAACTAGGTTAGCTTTGGTGTTTAATTACTCCTTTCCAAAACTGTGGGTTTCCCTTGGTTCAGTGAGTATATGTGCTTGTAAATGTTTTGTATACCACCATTATGTGCAAATTAGTGCAGTTTACGTACACCATGTTTTATCCTAAGGTGCTTATTTCATCATAGTGTCCCTTTGTTATTAACTTAAACAGGGACTATAGAAACCTCAGTTAAAGTTTTTCTTCATCCTGTTGTTTCTTGGGACCTTTTTGTTAGGACCTGCATGTCCAACATTCTTCTTCTCAGGTATCCTTAAATTACCAACTCCTTTGTACCTCTGAACAACATCTCCCAGTCTCTGATTATGTCAGCCAGTTCAGGCTGAGCTTTCTGTGAGCCTGCCCAGCTGGCTGGTTTCAGTAGTAGTAGCTGTACACCCATGCGGTCATGAAGATTTGCATAACCAGGAAAGGAAGTCAAGCATGCAAATAAGAGGACACCAGCTTCAACAGAAAAATCTTGCATCTCTGTGCAGTGATTCCTGCTACAAAGATAAGTTTCTGCTGTCTGTGCTGGTTATGTGGAGTCAACACTGTTGTAGATTGTGCATTTCATTTTAAATACTATTGCTGTTGCTGAGCTCTTTCCTGGTGAACTGTTCTTATTCTGGTCATCAGAGTAAGGACCACAAATCTGCACAATCCCATTGCTCACAATGTTTCCATCATGTTCCATGTTTCACTCCCTGGTGAAGTAAATGGAGCTAACATTTCAGTTTCAGCTTGAATTATACCAAGTCCCTTTAATCCAGTGAAGTTCAGGCATCTTATATATTGCTACTATTTATTAATTTGTGTCTCAACATTATGAAGTCACAACTCATTTAAGGTGAACTTCCTTTATGCAGAGATTATATCTTGATTTGCTGCACTGGTTGCATCTTGATGGGTCTTCCTATCACAAAATAAGAAAGTAACAGCTTTGAACTCCTTGGAAACAGGCACATCCTCAATGATGCATGAAGGCCTCCTGAGAAATGTATCAGGGAGAGCTCTGACTCATGCTCCTGTTCCACAGATGAAACCTATTGCCGAGCTTGACATGGGGATTTTTATGTTGATTGGCCAGGATGTGTAGGCTTTTGGGGTAAAGAGGGAACTGGCATCAGTCTAGCATGCCTCATCCCCATGTGCAAAGTTGAAAGGTTCCTAATGCCCAAAAGATAGGAAAATACCACTGAACTGTGAAGGAATCAGAATAGGCTGGTATCTCACTTCTCAGGTAGCCTGGCTGACATCGGTAGAACTACTCACAAAGCAGGGACTTGGAGTTCCCTGCTTTGTGAGGGTGGTGGTCATGATCTGATTCCAATTAAGAGCTGCTTTTCCAGTCTAAGTCAAGAAGTGTGCTTCTTAGCAAAGCGACAGTCGGGTTTTCCCAGGAGTATATTGACCATGTTTTACTTATTCCCCTGCCATTCTGTCAAAGCAAGATGAAAAGCGTTGTGTTTCTTTACTTCGCTCCTCAGTGGCCAAGGTAATGAATCTTCCCTAATCTGTCAATGTCTGTGTCCTCTCCATTACTCAGAGACACTAAGCAAGATAAATGGTGCTGTGTAATGACTGTGTAAGAATTCCCGTCATGATTCGTCTAAATGGGCAGGGCAGCTCCTGGAGTTACACACTGTCATGTGCAGATTCTGTTTCACCTGGACTTTGAACTTAGCTTTTGAGGTTTAAACTGGAGCTCTAGTCCCACAAATCTCAGATTAAGTGAAGTCTTTTATAACGTCTTTTCTTGCATGGTCATTTCTTGTGCTTCCTATTTGAGGAGATAATGGACACTGTAAATTCTCATGTAAGAGCACCTCTGTCAGTGAGAGCCTGAGCCCCAGAAAATTAAATTCTGCTGTAGTAAGTGTTCAGATTTCAAGCCACAGAAACCTTTCAAGTAAAAGCTACTCAGTGCATAGTTTCTCTATTAACAAACTGCTGTATACACTAAATTATATTATGTGGCTGCCTCCTGTTTAGATAAGCACATAAATGAGATGTGCTGAATCTACTTTTTTCACAGTAATTCAAATTAGGTGTTAAACTTCAGCCGAAACTTTAAAAAGGACATTATTCATATGAATGGGAGTAGTTACCAGTTAATGCTGACACCTAAATGGGGAAAGTAATACTGTCAAGAAAGGTCGGAATTCCAACATCCCCTCTGAAATTTCTTGCAGAAATGAGCAATATAAAATTTTCAGAGGAATATTGAAATAATGTAAGGAGGACATTTATTATTATTTCACCTAATTGTGATAAATTTACCTTCTTTAGTTCTTTTAATTTCAATTTTATTTACAGGCAGAAATATGTGATATGCATTAGTAAGTGCTGTTCTGCTCTTGATAGGATCATTTGCATGTCTGTATTTGGTGAGCACTGCGGTGTATTCTTGTGTAGGATATGTGTGACCTTTAGATACGAGGGCTGTAAACAGAAATTTACTATGCATTTATTTTTTCCATTAGTATAAGGTTTTCATTGGGCTATAGGAATACATAGCTTGATTTTTATTGTATTTTCTTTTAACTTTATTGATAGAAATATTGTTAAGGCTTATTGTTGGCATGAAAACATGCTAGTTCAACAGATTGTTGCAACATTGTTACGAAGGAAGAATTTTTTTAAAGTTTACCCTCTGTCTGTGAGCAGTAATGCATGCTACTAATACCTGCACGCTGGAAATTGGTCAGAGACTAAACTTTCCTATAAGCTAATGACACAGGATAACAACTTAACTTGAACTTAATCTCATCATAGTACAACAACGGGCTAATTGGTCTGCACTATAAAAGACTGAAAATCGTTAAGCACTTGAAGCAATGATGTGAGTTGAGCTGTATTTTGGTCAAGAGACAGCATGCAGGAGACAAAGCCCCTGTGGTTTGTAGCTTTGATCAGATTCTTTGCCTTCAGACATTGTTTTCTTTTAGTTCACTGACTGCTTGTGAACGCAGAATACTGATGGTATGAGGCCATCCGTAAGTTAAGGTTGAAGCGGAGAGGAATTGTTTGTTTCTGGATCTTGACTGTGTTTGACCATAGTTTTAGGTTTGAAATTAAAAAAAAAAAAATAGATTTGGTTTGAGATGAAATTTCTTATATTCTCTTGAGATGCAAAGATCAAACATGTGGGCAATCCCAGAAAAATTCCATTGTTTGGAGTTGCACTTATATCGGAACATAAGTTATAAAAATAGTTTAAGCTGTGGAGAAATAGACCCTGAGTATGGTCATGGAGCACTGTCAGGTCTAATGTTCTGCTTCTCTTGTTTTGATCTTTCCTTATGCCAAGTAGACCTGACCAAGTTAGTGGATTCACTCTTGGCTTCCTTGCGGTTAAAGTTAATCGCAGCCAAGCTGCATCGTGCTGCATGGCACCGAAATATCTAATCACTAAAGCCAGAGGCAGGACGTGTAGCTTCAAAAGCTATATCATTAGAGGAGTTGTACTGTGCTTTACTTTTAACACTCTATACTAACAAAAAGCAGACTTCTTCATGTAGATGAGACAGAATAATAGCAACATGTTTGGATTTCTTCTCCTGTGCAAAATTATGGTTTGAATAGTGATTTAATTCTGTGTATTACTTAGCACATTTATGATGGGAGCCTTCACGTGCATATACATATATACATACCCCAGGAGCTGATGTGGCTCACTGAAGAGAAGAATGTATCTGACATTTGCCTTATTGGTGAACCTTATGAAATTAATTTTAAAGGCAATATAAATACGTCTCTGCTACTTTACTGTAGCTTTTTAATAGTCTGTCACTCCAGAATTAATAGGCATTGGGCAGTATTAGAACTCATGTGGTCCAATATCTGAGACAGCTACTGCTGGTACTGGACAGTATGCAGTGCCTAAGACTGCAGGTCTTATCTCTGTCCTAATGAAGCTAAGTGTCTTTAAAATTCGTAGCAGAGGACCACAATTTTTTTTCTTTTTCTTTTCTGACTCATCTTCTGATGAAATCATTGTACAGCCAGCTGAAAATCATCATTATGGTAGCACTTAGTATGAGATTTAGTGAGATACAGCTGAAACTGTTCTTCAAAGAGCTTATTCTCCTCAAATACTTGGAGAACTGGTACTTCACCATGAGCAGCAGTCACATACTTCCTCTGCTACTTTTCCTTTTAGCAAACAAAGAGAATTTTTGGTCTTTACTTCTTCCCCCCCCAGTAATGAGAAACCTTTTCTACTCAGGTCTCAATCAGCCTGCACACCAATTAAGCTAATTGGCAACATATTTGATACACTCCCTTAATTACAGCTGCAGAAATTTTCAGAGAAAACCTTTCTTTCAATCAAAATATAAAAAGCAAGTCCCCCTCCTCAACTCTAAGTATTACCTGGTAGGACTGTTAAAATGCTTTGAGAAGAATTTGGTAAGGTGACTCCCTGGCTGTCTGGTTGCCGTGGCTGCTTAGTACTGTTTGAGTGTTTCACTGAGGAGGTAGACACTTGTACAAAAAAGGTGCATCTTCTATTTTAATTTCATGTTTCCTATGGATTGTTGGTTTAATGTGTGACCCCTTTCCATCTAGCATTATTTCAGCTGAGCTGCCTTGACTTATTTTTAATCAGCTACCAAGTGCAGTTACTAGTTCTGGTCTTCTTACAAAGAAGTAATTTGTTGCCTTGGGCCTTGTGACTGAAAGGGAACAACGCTTAAGCAGGGATGTGCATATAGAGAGGAAGACAATGACTTCTAACACTGTTGAAATGTCAGACAGTGACCTTTAATAAGACTGAAAAAAACCAGAGGGCATAAGCCATAAGGGATGTTTCTGCAGGAGCAAGGCTGGGAGTTGACTATTTTTGTGTTTATAAAAAAAAAAAAGGTGTCATATTGCTGCCTTCAGTTATTCAGTGTATGGAATCAGGCACCTTCCTAAGCAGAGATCACACTGCGATTTGCTGAGGAAATGAGAAGAGTTGTCTTTTCAGAAAGTAGAGCTGAAATTAAGGGCATTTACGGGTGTGCATCCTTTTAAATGTAAATAATTTGGAACATTCTGGCAGGATCAGTTACTTACAAAAAAGAAAAAGCAACAACAATTAAAACAACAGCCCCTTCCCAAAACAAAAGCACAGGTGCTGTGCGGATAAAGCAATCTGGAATCTTCAGCTAAGGTGAGAGAGAAGGGCTTTGTTTCACACTGTGTTGGAAACACCTGAATATAACAGAAAAGTTTTCTTGGGAACTTACCTGTCCCATGCTTGAAGGAGAGTGCTGGTGTTGATAATCATGCTGTGTGTCCTTGCACAGTGTCCAGCTGTTCTTCAGGATTAGCCTGTGTGGTCACAAGGTGATGTAATAGCGAATTTCAGGTGATTTACGGCAGCAACAGGCGGAAAAATGCGAATAGATATACTGAACTGCTCCAGGTATAAAGTATTTACTTTTTAACTTGTATTGCAGTAACAACTAGACAGAATTTAGTTCTTTTGTGCTGAGGAAAGAACTGCATGCATATGCAGCAGAGATATAATATTAACTTGAAAGGACCAGCTATACAAGTTTTTTAGCACGCAATCTGCTTGCGCTGCTAATTCTCATGGGAGGCTCTGTGCACTTTATCTGACAAACTTTTTATTGGGAACATATCTCCTATTTGTGTACAGTATAGGAGATTCTTCACCTATTGCAAATACCTCCTACCAAGTTATTACCAATGAATCTGATCTGACTTCCTTCTTCAGGTCGCATAGCAAGGTATGAAAATTACTGAAGTTATGCAAAGTTATTCACTTTCCGTGACTATGGTATCAGTAATGCTATTTGCTATTTATACAATTGAAAACTCTGAAGTCTTAAACTTTGTATGTGGCACCTTTGTGAACCATATGCAATTTGGGAGAACGCTTTTAATGTGTCATTTTAATGCTTTTGCTTTGCTTCACTTTCCGTGGTTTGTCTTGGTTGATTTATTACCGTATATTTCCTAAAGTGCCAGGCAGTAAATGTCTGTACATTCTGTGATTTATTTGAGCAACTCAGACCGTTTTTCAGGAAAGAGGTCTTGTTATGGGTTTGCGTGGCAGGTTTTGGTAGCGAAGGGGCTAAAGAGGTGATTTCTGTGAGAAGTTGTGAGAAGCTTCCCCCATGTCTGATAAAGCCAGTGCCATCCGGCTCCGAGACGGACCCGCCTCTGGCCAAGGCCAAGCCAATCAGCGATGGTGGTAGCGCCTCTGTAATAACATATTTAGGAAGGGGAAGAAAAAACTGCAGTGAAATGGCAGTGAGGAGAGAGGAGTGAGATGATGTGAGAGCAACAACTCTGCAGACACCAAGGTCAGTGAAGAAGGAAGGGGGAGGAGGTGCTCGAGATGCCAGAGCAGAGAGTCTTCCCTTGTAGCTCATGATGAAAGACCATGGTGAGGCAGGTTGTTCCGCTGCAGCCCGTGGAGGTCTACAGTGGAGCAGATCTCCACCTGTAGCCCGTGGAAGGGACCCCACGCAGGAGCAGGTGGATGCCTGAAGGAAGCTGTGACCCTGTGGGGAGCCCGTGCTGGAGCAGGTTCCTGCCAGGACTTGCAGACCTGTGGAGAGAGGAGCCTGTGGCAGAGCAGGTTTGCTGGCAGGGCTTGTGACCCTATGGGGGACTCACGCTGGAGCAGCCTGTTCCTGAAGGACTGCACCCAGTGGAAGGGACCCATGCTGGGACAGTTTGTGAAGAGCTGCAGCCCATGGGAAAGGACGCACATTGGAAAAGTTTGTGGAGAACTCTCTCCCATGACAGGGACGTCATGCTGGAGCAGGGGAAGGTGTTTTAAGATCTAGTTTTACTTCTCATTATCCTACTGTGATTTGATTGGTGATGAATTAAACTCCCTTTTCTCCCCAAGTTCAGTCTGTTTTTTCCATGACAGTAATTGGTGAATGATGTCTCCCTGTCCTTATCTCAACCCATTAGCCTGTCATCATATTTTCTCTCCCCTGTCCAGTTGAGGAGGGGGAGCGATAGAGCGGTTTTCGTGGGCACCTGGCATTTATCCAGGCCAAACCAAAACAGGTCTTAAGTATTTGTAGACTGCATGCACAGATATGTAAAGAAGCTTAGCTTAGTTTGTGGAAAAAAAAAAATAACATAAATTAGATTAAGTAATCGGTACTTTTCTGTTCAGTCTTAATTATATATTTGTTGTCTTCCAAATACAGGTTTAATCCTTATCTTTGTTACACAAGAACACAACAGTTGGTAGTGATTTGTGGATCATGATAACTAGGCATAGAAATATTTGCCCAACAATTTATTATATTTATCCAGTGATTTGATTATTACCCAGATAGGACAATGAGAGGTAGCTAGTATGTTTGAGAATGCTTCCCTCTGAATGGCTAAAGTCAAGCTTTAAATGACCTGCCTTTATTATGTGTATACTAGGTTAAAAAAATTCCAGTACCTCTTGTACGTGTCAGTTTAGTAGTAAGGCTGTTGATTAAAGCTGAGACAGAGAATAGCTTGCCTGTCAGACTAATATTCAAAAAGTAAGATGGAGTTTGAGAAGAAAGATTGAAGGGCTTCGTGTTTCACACTGGTGTTCTGGCTTTAAACTTTTTTTCTTTTTAGCTTTTAAAGGATAACACAATCCTTTCTTAAGGTTGTTTTAGATTTTTTTTTTTCTTCCCTTTTGTAGTGATGGGGTGAAAAAAAGGAATTTCACTTTGGATTGACCTGAGAGAATTGGTTTTGGTTTTTGATCAGTTTAGATGGATAACTGAAAAATCAGGTTTTCGCACAGATGTAGTTTAGCATACACCAAACTGCGGCATCAATTCTATAAATTAGACTCACTGGATAAAATACAGTGGCCAGTTCATGTTCCATACGCAGCTTAAATTGGGTAATGTATTTCTGCTGGTTTTCTGCTTGCAGACAAACTCTACCATCTGTCTTGCTCTACCTAGTAGATACTGCTCTTTATTCTGTAGACATCCAGTTGGAGAACTTCATCTTTTAATCTGTTATTTACAAGCAGAGATGCAAAGCATCAGCCAATTATACAATTGTAGAATCCATTTTGTACAGACTTAATATATACAACTTAATATATTTGCTTGCGGTGAGATTTGCTCTTAACTACACACAAACATAGACACTAAAAATGAATTAAACTATTTCAAATGTGCGTATGGATTCACATGTGCAAATATGCACTGTGACACTCATGAGGATAATTGCTTTGTATGCTCAGAGAATCAGCCTCTAAGAGCTCGCTATGACAGGGACTTCCATTCGTGCTCTTTGTAAGTGTGAAGACCTGCTTGACAGAAAGTATATCTGTAATTTGTTTTAAATGTAGGATTATTATTTCTGAGCTTTCTATTGTATGTTTTTCACCAGTGCATCTGAAATCTTTTTGTTCAAAGCTTCTCAGTGGGATTAGAATGCAAAACTATTCATGTCCAAGTAGCAGGGATTTTTTTGAGTATCTGAGATAATTGCAGGGTAGGGGAAAATTATCTTGAGCTCTTCATGCTTCCTGTGCAGCTCCCCTGTAGTCTTTGTTGCTGCTGAATTTCTAACATCCTCCACATTCTCCAGGAGGAACTTTCCTGCAATTAAATAGCCAGTCTCCTTGGCTTCACATCTCATGGCATCCTCCTCGGAGGATTCTGACTGTGACATCCAGGTATAACATTCCAATTTCTAGTCAGGCTTCAAGAAAACAAGGTATTTAGCTGAGGCAGATTGTAATATGACCTTTAGAATCTTCAAGGAGATGTGAAATGGCTCAAAACTGGCACTTCTTTGGGAGTTTATTCTGTCAAAGAAAACATTGGAGACTTTGCCAGGCAGAAGAAAAAAAAAAAGTTGTAGTTTATCTTTCTATTTTTAGATGTTTACAGTGTGTCAAAACACTGTAGCATCTGTATTGGTATCAGCTTATCTAGAAACCACTTTTAAATAGGTATGAGAAGGAAGAGAAAGAGGTTGATTTGAAAGGTGGAATCAGTTTCTGAGTAAGGCCTGGGAGATTTGCATGAGCAAAGAACTTTCCCTAGATTTGGTTAAATGAATACTGGGTGAGTTCAGGAGTTCATGCCCTTTGGAGTTTGCTTGGATAGGGCAAAAAAATATATTAAGAAGCTGTAAAATTATAATTCCAATCCTCTTAACTCTTCTAACTGTTACACTTTTGAGAAAGCTGAGAGAATAGCATGGCAGTTTATTTCCTGGAGAACAGAAAGAATTTTAAAGATAATGTGCCACGTATCTGTAAAATATTTCACTGCAAAATAAAATGTCAGATTACAAACTGGGGTTGTTTTTAAAAAATTGTAGTAATTCACAGTCCTGTAGAATTGTAAGTCAGACTTTCACAGGTATTTTAAGTCTGAAAAGATGCATATGATGCACAATTGAATATTTAAAAGTACTTAACCTGGTTAGTGACTTGCAGTGAAATTCTAATCGTGTCTTTAAGAGCTAAATACAGTGAAAAATTAACTCCTAAGTAAAGAAATAGGTACTCTCCAAAAATCTTAATCTGTTGTGTCTCTTCCTTGTCTTGGAAAATCAGAGTAGTAGTGCCTCTTAAAAAGGTTTGGGGGGTTGCCATGCTAACCTATTACTGCAACGGTGTGGTTGACTTACCTGTGCCTGGGCTAAAGCAAGGGCAAGCAACGAGCTTCATACTTGTGATCAACCAAGGGCTTGGAAGTGATGCAGGTTTCTGCGTGGTGATGACTCCAGGGGCTGCTAGACAATCTGGAACGGTCCAGCACCCCCCTGCCACCAGAAGGAATTGGTTCTGCTCTCCAGCAGTGGGGCTTTGGCATGTGTCTCTGCCCTCCTGTGTACGCTCTCGGCACCTCAGCCAGCCTCTTGCTGAGCTGATACAATGTGCTAAGCCAGGAAACAGTAGATTATTTCTGCCAGTCTAGATGAGTTGAGTCATCTCACCTGAAAGAAGAGATGACCACCCAATCTGGCCAGCGGGGAGAGCATGATTTTGCCACTGGGAGGAAGCAAAAGAGGAAAGAGTAGAGAGGAGTCACTTAGCAGCAAGTTTTAGACTGGATCATCTCTTCTGCTCAGTCATGATCTGGGAGCGGATTATCTTGGAGACTCCTGGGGATGACAAGGCAGCTGAAGTATAGCTAGCTACACACACAGCTGCTCTAGTTAGCTCTGCAAAACTTTCTTTAGAAGAAAAGTACACGTTCATCGTTCCTCTCTGGCACAGAGGGACAACATACCATAGCTGGTGCTATTAGAGATAGCTGAGCATCTGCAAGCACGTTACAGGCCTGCTAGAAGTTTGATGTCATTCAATGGTCGGAATAAGACTCCTGAAATACTGTCTGGTTAGTTATTCTGCTGTTTGTGTGGCTTTGTTCAGGCAAATTGTTTTTCTGGGAGACCTTAGCTTCCTGCTTAGTTGACAAGGAGATGAAAAGGATCAGGAATGTGTCAGGGTTACAGATGTACCTTGTAGCAAAGAGAGAAAATGTTGTGTGAAAGGTGAAAACCTTGTGGTTCAGAAGCTAATAAGAACATGTCAAATAGGTTCTTACTCATCTCCATTAATGAGTATAGCCTATGTATTTGGGGAAAGTTGGTGAGATATCTTAGTGGTTGCTGACAGATTTGGACCATACATGTTATTTTAGAACAGCTTCTTAGGACAGGAATTAAACCTTTGTTTCCTGAGTCTTGTAAGGAGGAGGACCCTACGGATTCAGGACACTATGCATTCCCATGTTGATAGTGTGTTTATACCAGAGGCTGTCATGAAGAATAGAAATACCCAAGCAGTGTTAATAAGCTCTGGCTGCGCTCCATGCTACAGTCAAGATTCTTTCTTGTGTCTGTGCTTGTGTGTGTACATGTGTGTATACACGTATGTATATATTCTATGGTGGCCTCCAATTTCTAGACTTTTCAGGTACAAATACCCATTAATATCTTCGCTTCCTTCTGAGAACACACTCAAATATTTTTAAGTTGCACGTTCTTTAAGGAATGCAAAATGAATATGTATTTAGTGAAATATTGCTAGTTTTATTGACATTCCTGGAAATCTGTTGCGTATACCAGCATTATGGTGTTATTTAAATAAGACTTAAAAAAAAATCTTTATATCTTGTTAGTGAATGTAGCAATAGAAGATCAATATTGTAATTGTTGCTTGTACAAATTCAGTGTTAGGTTCAGAGCCTACGGCAAGACGCTATATGGATTAACAAATTTAAAATTAATTTTAAAAAAACATACTCTGGAGGGGGAGAATGATCAGCTAACAGCCACTAACACTTCTGTGCTGCATTCACATTCCACTGGAATTGGATTAGGGTATACAGACATGGTCTCATAAAAGGCTGGCAGCAGAAACTGGCCTATTACTTTTGCTGAGTCAGGTGTTAAAGCTTAGAATTTTTTTCCTCCCATCTATAATGGCCTAGCAGCAGAACTGCAGCCTCCACACAGTCCCTGGTATCTTTGCAGAAAATGAAGGGGGAATTTTGCAGACATTTGAGGCATATTCTGATCAACTTCTGATTGTCTGAGTAGAGTCTGTTTAAGCGGTGTAAGGCTGTTTCATGTGCAGTCCTGTATTTTTGTTTCTGTCATGAGGAATTTGACAACTGATGTTGGACTTCTGCCACTCTGCACTCCCCCACTACCCAGCCTTACTTTCCTTTTGTTGGTTCCAAAACATAATTACACTGGAAATAATATTTAAGTCAATATACTCCTGTCAAGAATTTCAGCTTTCTAAGTTTGTGGGGGGTTTTGGGTTTGGGGTGTGCAATTTTGTTTTTTAAATCTTTGAAATCTTCATCATTTCTTTCTTCCTTTGCAAGTAGAGGCATAAGAGGGGAGGGGGGGGCAAGAAAGGGAGACAGAAATCATTGCCACTGAAAGCCTGAGAGATCTTTCAGTGCATTAGACACTGCAGCGCTTGTCTCTGAGTTCTTTCAACATTAGGGTGCCTTGAGCCATAAGTGGATAGCACCTAGCCTAGCACTATTTTCATTAAAGAGAGATTCTGTCTTTTTATGGTTCATTAAACAAATGCATCAAAAGTGCAAAAAAAAGCCGCGAGATGGTGTGTGTCAAGATGGCCCCGTGAGTTAGTGATGAAAGCTCGCTGACTGCTGTAAGCAATGACACGCTCAGCAGAGTGGTGCACCTTACCATGTCTGGTACCTTTTACTCCTTGCATCACATGCAGTTGAGGGACTGGGGACAGCCCTCTGATTATTGATGTTTTGCATCTGGAGAGTCAGAAAAATTTTCCAAGCCACTCTTTCCGAATCCCCGAGTAGTTAACATGATGGTGGGTTTGGTAGGTTTTTTTCTGTCTTTCTTACTGTAAACTTTGTGATGCCCACCACTGCTTTGCCCTTTCATGTTCACACTGACATCAGATCTTGTGTGAAACAGTGCCATATCCTTTCATCTTAATACTTTTCTCTGTAATTATTACTTTGCTGCCTTTTCAGGTGGGAACTTGCCTTTGTTATATGATCTTTCTCTGATCATGTTTGTATCACTTGGTAATAGAAAGGTGTATGTGTTCCTCTGCAGCCCTTTTGTTTAAGTGATTTCTTTATCTGTCTGTCAATGTGAATAATAAGGTAACTTCAGGATTTTTCATCTTGCTCCTAATGTATGCTGAGATGTAGTCTGTCCTGGTCCTGACATCAGTGATTATGTGACAAAAGTTTCTTCGAACTTTGGTAAAATGGGATATTCAAAGAATATATTGTGTCATCAGACTATAGTGCTGTTGTCATAAAGACCTTATTAGACTGATAATCAGGCCCATTCAGGCAACTTGAATTCCTGGATTGATATAGCAACAGGGACTACAACTTGCATCTGTGAGTGTGTGTCAAGGATGAGCACTTATAAACCCATCAAGTCAAATAACAGAGTTCAGGTATGAAAAGTGCAGGATGGGTGCATGACCTATAATGATCCTTGCAGTCGCGCATATAAGGTTATGCATGCCAAGATCAGATGCCTACTCACTCCAGGCATGGAGGCATGGAAATCCTTTGATGTCATGATTCAACTTTCAAAGACATCATTTATGTCAGTCCACAAGGAGTTCCTGACAAGGCAGGCTTGTGAAATTGATAGATTCATTTTGACTTTGGTTTATCGCCCTGTTTTTGAAGCGTCAGACAGTGTCTCATGTTAAGATGGAGGATTGTTTCTGTGGTGCCAGTTGCTTTTTCTGGTGGAGCAAGAGCTCCCTTTCTAGAAGACCATTTTCTGAATGTTTGTAACTTCTAAATTTTTCTGTAAAATCAAACTTAGAGTTCCTCTATGTACACTGTATAATATAAGTCATTGTGGTCAAGTAACATCCCATTGATAACATGAATAACACTGTCATGGTCACAGCAGTTGAATGGTCCAATCACACACTAGACAGTGTGTACTTGCTCTGGGGTACAGTGACAGTAGGTACAAAGTCTGTCATCCAGATTTGCTGCCCTCCTTTAGGTAAAATAAGAAGCTTGAGACACAGAGTCCTGAAACCCTGGAGTGACAATTCTTTGAGGTGGGCCAAAACGTACACCACTAAAGATGGAGAAGATTTCTTAACTGGAGATTGCTCTGCAGATGTATTTCCTGTTTTCTGATTCAGCATTGTATTTGGAGACCCTTCTGGGATTAATTTCACGCTATACTTCATTTGGAGATTTTCTTCCTTTCCCATGGAGGTCATGGAAACTTCTTTGTGGAGTTAATAGAGAAATAGCAAGATGGGCTACAAGATTGCTCAAGAGGAGCAATCTAGCAGGACTGATAACACAGAAGTAAAAGTGGTGGAGACGTGCTTTGATGGGCAGGTTCTAACATTGTCTCTTGCAAAGCAGTCCAGCCTCTGCTTCAGCAGAGCGTTCACTGCCTTGTTTTTCTGCACAGGAGTAGTCTCATGAAGTTTAAGCACATTGTGTCGGAGTACTTCCTTCCTTGCAGGACTCGGCACTTGAAAATTCTTTCTGTTTCCAACTGCAGTAGCAAAGCTTGATAGTTCTCATAAAAAGAATGGTTTGTGAGTTTGTATTCCTCTTAGAAATGATAGTACAAATGATTTGTCTGCATCTGTGCAAAGTTTAATTTGCTTTATTCAGCATCTGCTTTGTGACTGTCACTTGATGTACGTTGCACTCTCTAACAATACTCCAACTTCTTTAACATTCTCTTACAAAAAGTGAGGAGTCACCTTTGTAAAAAGAAGCTTTTCTACATTGTCTGTGGCCTTGATGTTCAAGTAAACTTTCCCTTGCTTTGTAACAAGCTCTGCACAGACATGTAGAACTGGAACAAGAGTCATAATAACCTGGGGAAAGGGGAGAATGTTGACAGGTTGGGAACAGCATTGTTCACAGAGAAGAATGATAATTTCACAAGGATGAAGCAGTTATAGGGAATGCTATAAAGTGGAGCAGGCAGAGCAGTCTGGAATGCTAATAAGGAAAGGACTTATAAAGAAATTGGTGACTTTTGGCTTTGAAGCCATTTTTCTTTTTCATTTGCTGCAGTTGCAAATGGCTCTTGGGTTCCAGGGTTCTATTTTTGTTTTCCTACTTGTAACACATTGATTTACCCTTATCGCTGTTCCGTTGGTACTTGTCCTTTAGAATGATGGTGTTTGTTACCGAAAGCATGAGATTTTTTCGGAAACTGTTCTCTAAAGGGCTGATGACACTAGGAGGAAAGGTTAGGGTTCCTGCTGCCAGCTAGGATGGACTCTGTTATTTCTGTACTGGTGCGGAAGACAGGCACTGATACTACTCTTCCAAGCAAGTAGGTGAAGAACGATGGGGAATTGGTGCTCCAGTGTGAATAGTAATAGTAAGGTGTCAATTGTTATTTCAGCCTTATGTGTTACACAGCTGTGTAGAGAATAATGTGATCACTGAACATTTTCATGTATAATAATGTCTTCATAAGGAAATACATAGCTGTAAGAAATAGGTTGTTTTCAGGACAGGAAAACTTACGTATTGCGCTGTTCCTGTGAAGTGTGGGCAGGAGCTCACCATCACACCGTATCTCTGTGTTAGAGATGTGATGGCTCAGCTTCCTCTCTTACCTGTTTGTGGCAGAGATGTTGAACAGCAGGGTTTTTTTGGCTGATGTGACAAAATAGCGGACAGTCTGGCTGATTTAGTTCTCAACCCTGCTTACATTCTCAGGTTATATCAAAAAATTGCTGTTGAAAATCTTTCTGAAATGTTCATATCAAACACTGACTACAGAGAGGAATTAGTGATTTATGACCAGTTTCTAGCCCTGGATGCATGCTGGCTTTATGGCTTTTGGTAAATCTCATCACTATTTTGGCATCAATTTCCAGTTCTTAAAACCTTGTCCATTAACTTCAATTATAGATTCTTTCAGGCAAATACTGCACTTTCTGATGAAGTCTGATTTCATTTAAGGCTTCTAGTCACGGAAGTAATAAAGATTTAATAATGTAATTAAATGCCCAGAATCAGTGCTAGATGAGATGCTAACTAGGGAAGAAAGCTAGCCTGTCCAACCGGACACCAAGCGGTTCATTATTGGATGCGTATAATGTCATATAACAGAAAATTAATCTTGCAGCTTTTGGTTTAATTTCTTGTCAGGAAACAACTCCAGCATGCCATTTTCAGTGTGGATATCTGTGGGATGGATTCACGTGTTTATGGCACCAAGTCGTTAAAATACTTTCCTGACTCTGTGTTATTGCACAGATTAGGTGTGCGGCTGTGTGAAAGTGGTTTCAAAGAAAATTATCTGCAGTAAGATCCTGGGTGGGTTTGCAGGTTTTCCATCACCTGGTGCAGTGTGTTTCATCCTGTGAGTTTCATTTGTTGCCCTCCAGCCCGTCTGAGCTATCGATGTTCTTTACAGCCTATTGCGCTGTGCTGTACTGTATCTACAGTGCTCCCTCCCTCCAGACTTCTGTTGAGCATGACTGCGAAGTGCAACCAATGAACAGCTGCACTGCTTTTAAACGAGCAAAACGAGCAGCTGCCATGAAGCCTGTATAGCCCGTCTTTCCGTCTGAGATCAAAACCTCCCATCAGTTTGTGACTGTGTCATAAAGCTGTTCTCAATAAAGCATAGCACTTAATCAAAAGCTAGAAGATGCAGTGCTAATTGTTGTAACCAAATTGAAGCTGCCATGAGACTGACAAAAGAGGGAACACAGTAAGTCATCCTTGGGAAGCTCCGGTTTTGTCTATTCATGTGTAAGGTCTGCGCAGGAGGGTGCTTGAACCTACGGAACGAACATGACAAGCAACAAACAAATCCTGTAAGATGGAAATGATCTTACTCAGATATTCATGTAACAGTCTTAATTGACTCTGTCCATAGTAAGTGCCGTGTGCTGGCAGAGTAGGTCCCCCCTCTGTTAAGATCTGACTGAGATACACCTGGGAATGGTATTTGCTATGTTTATAGCTTAGCTTTAAACTGCCTTACTTTTGAGCATTGGTGGGTTCAGCCACTTACATAGGTTAAAACTGAAATGTCTTAGTTTTCCAAAACTGAGCATGAAGTTTTGTTGGAACAGACATCCTTGTGACATGAGTTTCCAGATCTGGAAATAGATCACACTACCAGATGTTTTTTTCTAGGGGTTTTGGCTAAAAAAATTCCAATGCATAACAAACTTGGGAGAGAAAAAGTGTTCAGGTGATTCAAAGAGCACAGCTGAAACTAACTAAAAAGGTAAAATTTCTGGCCAGACTGAAAAGAATCACTTCTCTCAATCCCCAAGGTACAGCAACAAACTTCATCTATTGCATTACCAGTCTGAGCTTGCAGCTGGTAAGGCATTTTTCCTAAGAAGTTGTTCCCTTCAATCTACAGAAAAAAGGCTTTTTTTTTTTTTTTTTAATAGTAACATTATATAATGGATTGGAATAGTGTTTTGTTTCTCATGAATGCTGGTTGATTGTGGGGACTGAACAGTTTTAAAAATATACTAACTGTTAGGGCAATGAAGTCCCAAGGATCTGGCAATATAGAATGAAGTTAGTGGTCTGGCAGATTTCTTCAATTTTCTGAAGCCATGGTCAATAACTTTGCAGTAAAACTGAGCTATGAATAGTGTTTCTGTCATTGAATGAGAGCTGCTGTTACATAATATTAAAGAAATAAAGATTTAAGATTTCTAGCCAGACTGCGGTACAAAATTAACAGCCTAATGAAGAAGCAGTATGACCTCTTGGAAGGTACATGCAGCGTGTTTACACTGTTGTGCTCAAGGATACATCGTGGGCACAAGCTCTGGCTGTGTGGGAGGAGGCTGAATATGCTGCCTTTTTCTCAGATTTTTTCAAATTCACTGACCTGCAAAGAATTTGCTGCTTCCATCAATGACAAGTATTTTTTAAATGGTGTCAGTCAGAGGAAGATTTATTAAAGAGAGAGGAAAGAAAAACACCCTGCTACAGCATCTCTTCCCGGGTGGCCACTGATTGAAATCCTCACCAAACCATTCACAGCATGAGAGGTCAAATACAGACATAGTTGTAAGGGATTGAGAAATAATAGCTCCTGGCATAAGCACAGCATCAAAATTAGATTTTATTGGTTTGCTTCAAACTGTTGGGGATCATGTCCTGAATCCAGAATGCTGTAACACTGCTTTGCAGATGCAGCAGGTTGTCTTCACCAGGCCTTGCAAAGAAGCAGTTCACTCCAGTTGAGGGTCAGTCCCTCAAGGTTCTGCAGAGCTGTGAGGCGTTGCTGGCTGAGGTCCTCTGCAAGAAACTGTTCCTCTGCAATGTCTCGTCTTAAGATAAACTGATCTTACAGCTTGCCACAACCACTCCATTCAAAGTTGAGTGGATCTCTATGGATCATAGGAGTCTATCCTTGTATACGTTTATCTATCCTTGATGTTTTAATCTGGTACCACTGCTTTTTCTTTCAACACACGGAGTATGACGTACTCTGTGCTGTACATCCACACAGAGAACCAGTAAGGCTAGTTCATGTACTGAGCTGTCGCACTTGGTTATCCTCCTGCAGGGCTCCTCATGTAGACAAGCCTTCAGATACAGTGGCACAGTAAAGATCAACTGCAGTTCCTGAAGTTAACTGCATATTTTTTGTCTTGATGTTGTTTCCTTAACAGCACTTCAGTTACCCATCCTTTATTTTGTTTGACATATTTAAACTGAGAGAGTCCATGTGTGATTTTTATTTATTCAGGTGGATTATTCCTGTGGAATTTTGGTCATGATGGTGTAGATCTGATGTAATATTTAGGGTAGATGATGTGACTTAAATCTTTAAAACTCCACTTTTATGCTGGGTCTCACCAAATAATACACAAAATTGTAGTCTTCTGCAATTCTGCCTTTGTGAAAACATGCATAATTTTTACAAAAATAGTCATGGTTGTAATTAAGGAAGCTGGTAGTTGTTGTTGTATTTAATTTCCTATCCCTCAGAATCCTTAATAAACTTTCATGGTCAAAATCCAGATGGTACTGCAGAGCTCAGTGTAGTTTTTCAGAATTTTTTTTCTGCTTGTGCTGATTATAACTCTCCCCAGATAAAAGTGTAAAATAGTTTGAAATTTTGGCCTTTGGCTGTTTGGAAAGCTGCTTTCAGCTTCCACTATAAGCCAATTCATATTCAGTACATGTCCACAGCTTGATGGTAGGGTGAAGTACAACAGCGAGCAGACCAGTTTGCAATTGGCCAAAAATTTAAAAACCAATGGACCTCGCTATACCTGGCGAGATTGTTTCCTTTGTTGAATAGGCAGTTCACCTTCTTTTTTTTTCTTAAATTTGTGTTGCTCTGCTATTCCAAAGAGTCATTGATTTACAAACTCTGAGGAACATTGTCCTGTGGAGATGGGGAATACAGAGAGAAGATTTTTAATCCCTTAGATAATTAAGCACTAAAATAAATGATTAAAAAATTATGAGGTGAAACACTCTGTTAGTTTTAATATAAAAATAATGTACTTCTCCCTGTGGAATGCAAGGGAGGGAGCTGCAATCAAAATAAGGGAAATAAAAAATTGAATACCCTGAGCTTATTTTCTCTCACTGAGTTGCCTCCTTGATGCCTTACTGTGTTTAATGGTGCTTTTCCAAGCTGTTGGGAGGAGTACAAAATGAGTGGAATTTATAAATGGGACATTAGATGGAGGAACGATGTTATGGGCTGGGTGATCTGAAGAGTACAACAGCAGAACGGATTTCGCCTTAGGGCTGGATAGGAGAGATGCATCCTTCCAACTCTTAAGTACTAGCAAAGCCATTTAAAGTTGTTAGAAATCTTTGTTAGGGGATTATCTAGAAAAAGATCTTTAAAAACTTCATCTGCTCTCAGTGAATATCTGGAGAGAGAGTGGGAGCTGATGGCTGAAAAGACCAAGGTTAAAATAAAAGGTGTTTTTGCATGTAACAAATCTCTGCAGTTTACTCTTGGTTAAAACAAGCGGAGAAGCCTTGGGTGTGACTTTGTCCAAATTCAGACAAGATCTAAGTTGAATTTTCCACCTCTAGGGATCATGAGACTTCAGCCTTTTATTGCTGTTGCAATTTACAGTCTCATGTGATGATGTGTGCTGAGGCCATTTTCCAGATTCCCGAGATGTAATTTGTTTCTGCTTCCAGGTGGGGTTTAAGAGTTGATATTAATTAAGTTTTTTAAGAGTAAGGTTTTATTTTATTTCTTTAATGGGAGAGGAATTTCAGTTTTTCAAGATGGAGGGAAAGACTTCCAAAAGTGTGAAACTCTTTGCAGTCCTTTCTTCCTGGCCTCTTTCATTCTGAGATTGGTTCCTTCTGTCTTACAGCTGAATGATGCCCATGCTTATCTAGGGTTTGTTTGTGTTTTGGTTTGTTGGTTTGGGTGGGGTATTTTAATAGCCAGCTGATTTTGGCTTTCCAGATAGAAAGTTCTTTTCTCCAGTTTTCCGGTTTACTGTTTTGCATTACATTATTGCCTGGACACCTTAACTGAGATCACAGCCTTGTTATTGTACGTGCTACTCTTCCATAAAAAGTAAGATGTCTGTTGCATTTGCAGTCTGCGCAGACAAAGGCTGGGGGGGGATTAAAGTGTAATAACACTCTTATTTGTTGGAGCTAGAACAGCAGCACAGGAAAAGTGACTTAGACAAGTAGAGAGAGATTGGATAAAGTCTATGTCAGAGTGAGATCTCCTGCATCCACTGCTTTGTTGTGGAGTGCCTTGATTGACATGGCGGTTATGGGTAGCATCAGTGTGGCTTTCTCTCCTGCGAAGATGGATTCCTCTTTCAGGTTATGCAGATCACAGGTAGATAAGGTGATTGTTGCTGAGAGGGGTGTTTTCCAGATCGTTTTTGGGGGACACTTGTGGTCTGAAACTGCAGGGTTTTAGAAAATAACAATGCCTTCTAATAGAATTTGAAGATAATAAACCTCTTCCATCCTGTGCTAGGATTTGCAATGAGTTGCAGTATGTAAATAGTAGATTGGCGTCAGTTAGTCAGGAGTAACTGACATCAGTTTAGGCTACTGCAGTACTTGATAAGTAAATAAATATTTCGATAGGATGCCAAACAAAAATTAAAGACTACTAAAGCATTTGTGGACTAGAGTTTGGGAAGCTGGGTTGCCTTTAAGTGCCATTTGTGGTAACCCTTCGTCACCCTTCTGAACAAAGGTAAGGATTTGAATTTGCTCTGGAAAAAAAATGCAGTTTATTTCACTATTAGGGTGTGAAGATATAAGCATGAAGGTCAGATGTTCAAACAGGAAAGGTCATATTGTATTTGCATCTGTATTTTTTTAACAGTGTATGCCTTTGCTCTTTGGGACTGACAGTTCCTAGAAAGGATGGAAAGCTTATTCTTGAACATGATAGTCTGCCTCAGGTAATTGCTCAATGGCACAGTTAAAACGGATATCTTGCAGTAAGAGAGGCTCAGCGTCATTGAAAATGTTCTTTCAATGTGCAGTGATGTGCAGCCTACAGATAATGCAGTTGTATTAAGGAGCAATGTGTAGGGTTAGGCAACAACAGTGGCATGAATCCTAATAGTTATTTACAGGACAAAACCTCCTCTTTTCATAGATGAAGTGAAATAGAAGGGACCATAAATTGGATGCAAATAAAGCTCCTTTTGAAAACCTCTAGTACCAGAGTGCTGTAAAAGAGCTTTTGTGTAAATGGTTATTGTGCTAACTATTCTCAAAGTGAAATTCTGCCTTGTGCAGGAAACCACTTAAAGTTCATGTATTGCTTGAGAGCACTGAAAAGAAGATTGAAGTGAACTCTAAGTGGTCCACGTGCAGCATTTCATGTAAAATCATTGCACTGGTTTCCTGTACAGGTGTAGCTTGCTTTAGTGATTAAATTCCCTTTTAAATATGCCTATGCAGTGATCTTATGTTACAGATGCTGACTGGGTAATTTTGTTCTCCAATACTAAATGTATATTGCAAGTGAAGATGTGACCTTTGACACAGGTAAACCTACACAGGCTACTTCTTTTAATCCATCTGCCAGGTAGAATGTATCATCACCTCTTGTATGCCAAGCTAAGTAGATAGATCATCATCTACCTAGGCTACTTCTGCATGGACTGATGATGCTTGCTATTGCCACTAATATCAGCTACAGCACTGTCAATCCCCTCAGTAGAGTCAGCGAGGTTATATCACAGCATGACTTGAAGATCTGATCTTTTAAACTCTCCTTTCCTTTCAACAGTGACTGAGACTCGAGGGATCCTGGAGAGTATACAAAGATTTTCTTTACTGCCAACTTATTTGCCTGTGACCTATCGTATCCACAATGCGGATGTTTCCTTCTTTCTTAAGGAAGCCAACCAGGATATTATGAGGAATTCTAGCTTGCAGTCCCGAGTGGAATCCTTTCTGATCTACAAATCCAAGAGGCCACCTGCGTTAAATGCCAGCTATGGACCTTTTTCCATCGAACAAGTAGTGCCCCAGGACTTAATGTTATCTTCAAATCCATTTGGATCTACTAACAAGTTCTCCTTTAATTGGAAACTTAAGGCCTTCATAATGAGTGACAAAATTTACCCAAGCAAGCCCAAAGTCCAGGTCCTGTTCTACATCGTGGGCAGGGACTGGGACGACTATAGCACCACAGAACGGCTGCCCTGCCTCCGGGTCTTTGCCTTCAGAGAGACGCGGGAAGTCAGAGGCAGCTGCAGGTTGCAAGGGGATCTGGGGTTGTGTGTGGCAGAGCTGGAACTCCTGCCAAGCTGGTTTAACCCCCCGACAGTTGTTGCTGGCCGTAAGAAGCTAACGGATCAGTCTGAAGGGAGCCCTGTGGAGCTTTACTATGCCATACAACCAGGACATGAGAAAGGGGAATGCACCAAGGAGGATGTAAGGAAAAGTAATGGGATTCGACCAGGGCGCAATGACATTGATGAGTCGGGACCTCCCTTGCAGAGGATTGGAAGTGTTTTCCTTTACCAGACACGTGCTGTCCCTTCCTTAAAAGAAATGAGATTGGATAACAATATTGCCATCCATTATGCACCAAAGACTGTCAAGCAAGGTGACATTTTGACTTTCCTTGTATCTGTTGCTAAAAATTCAACAGAAGATCAGTTCACACTGAGGTAAGGCTGTTTTGTGTTTCTTTGGTACCTTATGTTTTTGTTTCTGTGCTCTTGGTACAGGAAGTCACTTTCTCGTGTATAAATTGCCTAACAATCCTTCAATTGCTACTCTACAGAAATTTTATTGCAGTTGGCTGACTCAATATTTCTCTTATTGTTCAGTCTAACATTTTATGAACTTTCTGAGATGTGATCTCTCTGAGTGAGAAAGGCCTTTTCTGGAGGTTGTCCTCTGAGTACTTCTTACAAAACCTGCAGTAGTAGAGCTGGGACCTATCTGTGTGCTAATAGGAGATAACATTTAAAGTCTCCTGAGTGGGAATTTGTAGTGCTCCTAATCTCATATTGAACTCATGTTAAGATTAGTAAAGCTTAAATCCGCAAAGGTATTTATAGGAAGTTAGCAAGAATTAGGCATCTAAGTAGGGTTTATATGCTTATACATCTCCCCCCAACTTCTTGTAAGCTTGGTTCTGTTTTATAGCGTGTTTGATGTTCCTAAGTATTATTGATATACCAAAACCATTTCTGAAAATGAAAAATACCTGAAGGGGGTGGTGGTTGTTTTTTGAATATAACATCAAATGCTGAATTGATTTTCTTAGTTGCTTTCCAAACATTGGGATATTGCAGCGAGAAGCTTGCGATAACCACCAATATAATACAAGGAAGAACGGCAAAGACTATCGTGCTGTGCCGTGGCAGACTGAGAGCAGATGTGCATTGCATACAAGGGAGACTGTCCAGTTGCCTTTTCTTTTGAAGTCTGCCACTCTGTGTTCCAGCACTGTAAACTAGGGTTGTGTGGCTGACACATGGAAGATTGGTGTGTGCAGAGCTGGTTTCGTTCTTTCATCCCTTACCGATGACTCATGTCAGCTCTTTTGGAACTGGAGGTAAATGTTGTACTCTCGTTTCTGAGACTGACTTGTCTTGGGTGTTTGTCCTAGAAATGACTGGCGGTGCCAAAGCTCACAAAGGCTGACAACACATGCCTCCAAAAGAGGAGATGCATCATGAGAGGGAGCACTGAACTCCCTGCTCTTACAAATGTCGTTGATGCACCGTAGCCAACAGCTGTGCTGAGCACTAGAGGTGCTTGGTTCTTTCACCTAAGAAATCATATCCTGCTCTGACTTGAGACAAAATACACTCTCTTTTCTCTGGTGATTATACGTCTCAAACTCCAAAAATCTCTGGCTAAATTATTAACCAATTATTAAAATGGCACAAAGCTGTAAATGCAACATTGCTGGACTTGGATGTGTACCTCATACTGGAGTAAGTCATATTTGACTCCACTGACCTAGTAGTGAGGGCTCAAACTAGTAATTCTCATGGTTTTGTGGTTCTTTATTTGCTTGATTTTTTTTATCCCCAGTGAGGTTTGTGTGAAATTTCTGGGGGAAGTGGTTTGCCATAAAATCAGGTAATTTGTCCTTTACAAATGTGTGATACATAAACTGAATGAACACAGCGTTTGGTTGCTGACTCGAGGACAGTTATTTCTCCTTCATCTGGTAGAGGCCAGACACCAGTAGGCTATCTACTCTCCTTACCATATTAGGTTTTCATTTTCTGAGTCAATCTGCCTAAGATTTGTTTCCTGAGTGGCTAATTATGACAATCTGAGCTCCTCGTAGTAAGCGTTCAGGGGTGCCTTTCTATCTTTCTGCATACTAATGACTTTAACGGGACATTACTTCAGACATGCATGGAGACTTCTATTACATTTGAAAATTGTTTTAAATATAATGATTAAAAACCTTTTCTAGCTAAGAGAGAATTAAGCTAAAAACTTTTCATTGTTTTTACTCTGTAAATGCAAAGGTCTTAGAAATCTGACTTCAAAGCATCTCTATTTCTGTGAGCTGTGATCAGCTAAAAGTAAAGCTAGTTATAACTGTGATAATTTTATGTAAGTTTATAAAATTTTCAAAAATCTTGCTGTGTTTAAATTGGGATGAAAACTGAACACCTGAACTTCTAAATGAATGCTACTAAAATTAATTTTCTGGAACAAAAAGGAAATAGTGTTGTTTGAATTTTGGCTTTTTATTTTAAGATCTAAGGTATCATATAACCCACAGAAAACCTAAAAAAAGAGAGCATATATCAGTTCAAAATGAAAAATGTGGCATTTTTTCTTCAAAAACATTAGTTTGCTGTTACCTTTTAAAAACATGAACTTCTGTAACCGTCGGCTGTTCCTCGTGTCACTTTCATGAGTTTTGATTTCTCTTGACCTGCTTTTTCTAACAGTAACTGGCTTTCAGACTATAATCTGCTGCAATATCACAGTAGTTATAATATCTGTTCTGCTGTGCTTCTAAAGCACCATTGCCTGCCTGTCTTTGATTTAGCTAAAGCACGTCTGAGCTTTTGTTTGGATGTTTTCTTGGTCAGAACTGTAGTATCTGTCTTCTGTATTCATCCCTTTGTGACATGTACATAGCCAATTCGGTTTTTGGTGGTTGCCAATTTCTATACGTCTTCTGCTGTAAGGGGAAAAGCAACTACCATGTAAGAGCAAAAATCGAGCTTGATAAAATGCTTTGGGTCAAATTCTTTTCTATGTTGGGATCTCCTATAATCCCAGTGTTAGACAAGATGCTGATGCCTCTTTCATGGTCCGCTCTTCAGGAGTAAATTTCATACTAAGTGGTTAGATATTGAAGTAGCCTTTGACTGAATTAAGGCCCTACTTCAGGGATGCAAATCTTACATGTCAGTCCAGTATATCCGTTACCCATAACAAAATGATCTTTAGAGGTCAGTTCCAACCCAAATCATTCTATATAAGTTCTCTTTTGACATGGCCATCTAAACAGAAGACTGCATTAGTGATATGCTGCCTATCTTGATTTCAGAACAGACACTCTCCAGCTGCATTGTCTATAAAGCCTTCAGAGACCTATTCTGCGACTTGATCGAGTTTTAAGTCTCTAAAAATTTAAATTCTCGTGGTTTGTAGAGGTGCAGACATTGGGTCAGAGTAGGTGGGAAGAAACTTCATTCATGTTAGAACATGTAAATATGAGGGGGTGAACAGACATGTAAAAGGTCCTCCATCTGGCAGTTAGGATGGAAAAGGAGCAGAAATGGCCCATTCGTGTAAATCATAAAATGGTTGGTCATAATACGTAGGAAGGGATAACAGACCTTGTTGACTCAGAAATCTTGAGTCTAAGGAAAAAATCTGCACTTTAGGGAGAGGAAAAGCAATCTCTGGCCTCAGCTGTCACACAGAAGATCCCCCTGTATTTTCCAAATGACATTCTTTCCCATGCAGTGTATGGATTTTCACCAACTGATGGCCAGTTTTTATATCTCTATATGAAGAAAACCCTGTATCTGTTATGCAACATAAACTAGATTGGGAAAATGCAGGATTGCGCATTAAAATCTACTATGTGTTCAGATTACTTCTAAGGGCTACAGAAAAAGTAATGCCTTTCAAGATGCCTCGTTTCACCAGACTGATTTTCAACAGGCTGCTTCAGAAGCAGGGCTTAGCTCTAACAAACTCCTGGCTGTTTCCAGCTTTGGAGTTCCAAGGTTTGGAAGAGAATCCCAAACATGTAGGGAAAAACTTGCTAGATCCTTAGTTTGCAAAGACCATAAATTAATTCTATGGCTATCTGTTGCATCTGGTTAAAACTAACAAGAGGCTAATATGGCTAGTGCTGCTAGCCGTTGTCATATAATGAAGACATCAGATCTCTTCTTGCAGACACAGATTGGCTATGGATTATTCCGTAAGCTTCCAGTGTTACTTGAAGCGAGTCAGTTAATGTACCTCCTTCTCCTTTCCTCTTCTCTAACCTGGCAGTGCTGGGAGTAGTGATGACTTTCATGCTGTGTCTTCTGATTGGAACGGTGGTACTGCTCCTTGGGACAAAAAGTGGTGTGCTGGTGGCTGCTGTGCACTGTAATGGATATTGGTCTTCATGGTTTCCGCTCTTATATTGTAAATAACAATATAGCCAGCATGTGCTGCATCTATCTGATCTCTTCTCACTCTGATCTCCTTTCTGATAAAGGAAAGCTCCCCCCTCACCCCTCCAAGAAAATTGTATTCATTTTTATTTTGAAACAGTCCCTTATTTTTAGAAGTTCTGCCCTGAGTGGCAGCAAGACTTGGAACTGTATTCGTAAAGTGAGGCCAAGGGCTGCTGGCAAAATGCTTTTACCATTGCTTTTGCTCCAGTGGACTGGAAATCATGGCTTGAACAGATGGAAAATATAGGATATACAGGTCAAAAAAGAAGAAACAGCCATGCAAAACAACCACAAGTCAAAAATTACTCATGAACTGAACGTTTTTCGTTTCAAAACAATTATGTTTAGAGTAAAGTCTGTCCTCTAATAGGAAATAGTCTTCAAGGGGAACCTTGTAGAAACTACTAAACACTAAAATATATAGGGGGAGATACCTTTGTGGTTTTTTCCTTGTACTGCTGTTGTGCACAGTGAAAGATTTAGAGTAGTGAACGTGAAACTGATGGACTGTTTTTAATTTTGTGAAAGATTTGGACCGTCAGGGCCAAGGTCTAGGTTTTGTTTTTCAATGAACTAGAGAAATTAAAAATATTTGTCTTGACTTTGTATGGGTGTGAGAGTTAGAGGAAAGGAAGGAGATAAAATGTAAATGATGGATAATTATGGAATACTGCTGTAAGCACCAAGTTGTGAGCTTAGACTGGAGCACTGAGTCTTAAGAAGCTGGCTGATTTCTGAGCTTAATTCACACATTTGCCTCCTCTTTGGTCCTGGCCAAGTCATTTAACCTCTCTGAAGCCATTATAGCACTGCTAATATCAACAATTATTTGAATATGACATGCTGTACACAAGAAATGAACAATTATATCTTCCTAGTGAAGCAGTATTAAATGCCTTTATAAAGCAAGTGGTTGAATGTCCTGTGCCTTTGTCCTGTTATCTTCTCTCCTTTTCAATGCAAATTAATTATTCATTGTATTCTTTGTAACGGGCCACATGGGAGGGTTGTGCGTGGAGGCACAAATAATGTCGTACATCCTACCCAAAGCAAGCCACTGTAGAGCCCACAGCCGTGCCTCTGTGATTAAAGGCAAACCTCAAAGTTACCTTACACTAATCAGCCCTGGACATAGAGGCTATGTGGTCCCAGAGACTGTGATGTCACCTTTTTGCATGCCAACAACCAAAGCAGGCTAAAGACTCTCTACCCTTCCCATCAAAAGATGTAGAATGACCCTTGAAGCTTGTGGAAAATTTTCTAGTCTTATTTTAGTTTACTGTTTCTCTCTGAATTTCAAGATATGTATCCTGGAAATTGAAATTGAAAGGAAATGTTTATCTGACTTTTTGCTGAGAGTGGAAAACATATGAAGTCGTATTTCACGTTGGTCTGTCAAAACGCTTTCAGTAAAAGCTTCTAGTGGTACGCAATTACAACTCCTGTTTGCTGCAAGCCCCAGTTACTGCTGGTTACGGTGCTGTTACATACATCACAATTAATATGTAGGGATGCCATAGTTTTCCAAACTTAGGAACCTGAGTTTTCTGAATCTACAGTGTGTAGATACACTTATTATTTATTAGCATGTTTTTCCTGAGCCTAATAAATATAACATTCCTTTTTGTTTTAAAGCTGACAGGATTGATACTTTCTGCCTGCAGAAAAACCTTTTAAATTTGTTTTCCTGTTTCTGAAGATGAATCAACAAAGAAATGATAGAGATGGAATTGCCTTAAGGTACTTAATGTCATGCATAGATATATTCGCGAGTGAAAAAGGTTGTAGCTGTTTTTTGGGGGTTTTTTTGGTTTTTTTTACAGCTATTCAATTTATAATTATACCTCATGAATCCTATGTGCTAAATTATATACAGTAATTACCCTTGAAGTAAATGAAGTTCTGACAGCAACTGGTGATTATAGATCCTCTAGTTTCCCAAATGAAATTTTTTTTAGTTTTCCCTGAAAAACGTAGGAAAACATTCCTTTCATTACTTCATTCTGAAATGGACTCCAGGATACCAGAGCTTACAGGACATTGGGAAATGTGCCTTTTTGATGCATCCATCTCTTTTCACATTGTGATGTGGACTTTGCCAGAAACTGATGGTATGGAGCGATGTGCCAGAGTCAGATCAGGCAGCATGAAGCGTCCTGGTGCGTGGGGAGAGAAGCGGGATCTAATGCTGCTCCCATTTATGAGAAATGCATTCTGTTTTGATTTTAACCTGCAATAGAGTTTGTGTTGCTATTGTTGATTGTCCCTTTCTCTAATGCTTAGCATGTGAGGGGAGAGCTGTATCCCTTGATTATCTGGTGGAGCTCAACTCCACTGTGGTTTGATTTTGGTTCTGGGGTTTTTTAATCTCAGTTCATCCATTTTAGAAGAAATATCTGCAGCAGAAGTATGGGAGTAGTTAGACTTTCAACTGAGCATCCACTAGCTTCACGTCTCCCTCCAGTATAGCCTGCAGGATTCACTGTCTTATTATTATTCTTGCACTTGTGTCCTCCAGTAATGGAGCATTTATGGGCTGAGCTCCCCAGAAAGGGTCAGTAAGAACTGGTTGTTGGTAACAGGAGTCTGGATATGGCCGTGTAATAATGCAGAGCTTTTTAGGCTTCGTAAGCTCTGTACGCTCACAGGATCTCTCCAGAATTGCTCACGCATTGGCTCGACGCATCGATGGGGCTTCCTGGCAATTGTGTGCTCTGTTGGGTGATACCTGAGGGGAGAGAGCTCACCTACCGCCCCTGCAGCCCAAGGTGCTCCAGGGTTAGGCTTGAAGTCGGCTTCCAGTGGGCTGATGTGAGTGCCTGCAGAGTGAAAGCGCTCTTACTGTTTTGCTCTCCTATGGCAAGTAGATTTATATGCAAAATACACACTTTGCAAACCATGGCTTTTTGCTCCCTTACCTGCCTGGGGCTTGCACTCTTTTTCTCTTTCCTGGGAATGTGCTTTCTTCCCTGCTGAGACCAGCTAAGTTCTGTTATAGTGTATGGTGACCTCGCTGCAAGTATGGGAGGTGATGGTAAGAAATGAGAACAGGTGTTGTGCGATAGAGGATGTGTAGGAGTGCAAAGGGGTATGGGAATTACATGTTTTGAAGAGAGGACCTTTTCACTGGCATTTTATTGCCAGAAATTGGAATGATTTTGTATGAAGATCTAAATAGAGAAAATTAGTTAATTGTGCTGTCTCCTTAGCTCCGCTTTTTCCTTTGTATCTGTGACCTAATACATTCAGGAGATGCTACTGGAGTGGAAAAATAAATTCCAAGATAAGAAAGAAAACGTTGTGATTGGAAGCTGGGAGACCAGCTTTGCTATTTCTAGCTCTATCATAGACTTTTCATTGTGACATGGAAGTCAAAGACTAATCTAAAACAGAACTTGATTCTCCAAAATCACACTTAAATGTAATTTAGTTATCTGAATTCAAGTGAGCAGTCCACCAGGACCCTATCTGTTTGCCCAGGCAGACAGGATATAAAGGTGACCTAATAGCCTACAAGGTAGTGCATGCTCCTCAGCGCTGTATGCACTGTCTGCCAAGTGGCATCCACTAAAAAGTGGGCCTTGAAAAAGTAGACCTTCTTCTCTGAGGTTTCTTACTGACTTTATCTATGTGGATCTGTACGTGCGGTCTTCAAACTTCAATCCTTTAAAGTTAGGCGCTGGAATTCATCATACCAAATCCTGGTTTCCTTTGCATCCGATGTGAAGTTGCTGGGTGTTTTATGGGGACCCTGAGCTCTGAAATTAACTTTCAGCGGAGTCCCAAACTGTAGCCTACAAGGCAATAGGGCCAGTGGTGAGCCTGCTGGTGCATGGTGGATTGAAAGAAAGGAGAACTTCTGGGCATCACAGCTGCAGCCAAAGGAAACTTGGGATAAAAATACATGCAGCCTCAGGTTTAGAAATATGAAGACTTGGTCTTTGCTTTCTTCATTAGCGAAGAAGTAGTTAGTAAGATCTGTCTTCATAAAATGTGCTACTTCTCTGAAATGAATGACATATTTTGAGATTTTTGGTTAGGAGAGATTCAATAAATTAAAAGGATGGTTATAATCCACCGAACCTCACAAATTGTCTGCTAGCTCACTTAAGCAATAATGATTGCTTATTGGTTTGAATTCTATTTGTATTTGAGAGAGAATTATACATTATCAGAAATGAATTGGAACAGTCATGAATTATTTAACATTTTATAGGATCTTCCTTTCGGTGTATATATTTTCTCAATCAACATTAAAAATTGTGAAGGAGAGTAAACTCTTTAGTGAAAGAGATAAGGATTGCTTTTCCAGTTAAAGAACCCTGCCTTTGATTCTTGTATTCTTTCATGTTCGTAGCATTGTGGCCTTAAATATGTTCTTTAGCTGTTGCTGCTGAGTGAGCAACTACTGGAAAATCTTATCACTTGGAGAAAATCCAGTTTAGCTTCACTAGCAGCAAGAAATGTCCTGATTTTATATGCTAAGTTGGTCTACGCTATCCTAACCTATATATAGTTTTGGGTTTCACTGTCAAACACTATCACCAGATTTCTGGAGGAAAGAAGTAAAAAGTATAAAATACCAGTATTGGTAATGACTGAAGGTTGTACTGGAAACTTGTAAAACTCTTATGTTGCAAGAAAGGTGAACTGAGATTTTGTATAAACTATCTATGATATTCAGTATTTGTAAACGAAACTTGGGGATCAGAGAGATGTAGGCACATTTTTTATAAACTCTTGAGACGGTCTGTGGTCTGTAGTATTTTTAATGTCATCTTTTGAATCATAATTGTGGGAATACAATGACTAAAGTGTAAATGTGGTAGTGAATAAGCAATGCTCATCGATAATTGGGATTTTTTTTTCCTAAAAGACCTCTAGAGTTCAGGTTACGTGAACTACTCTTATTTGTCATTTTGTCTGACAATTGATCAATAATAATCCAGCAAACATGAAAAAGACTGCATAAATACATGAGGGTAGCAGTCAAGATCATTAGCACTCAATTTATACAGCAAGAAAATTTGAACAAGACTGACATTTTATCAAATTGCTTGTATGCTCTTCTAGTGCTGAGCTAAATCAAATTTTATTCTTAATGCTGAATGAAATTATATTTTAGTAGTAGAAACAATCAGACAAAAAGTGGTAATCAGGAAGGTTACCAGCCACATAAAACTCTGTAATGAGATGGGCTTTTCTCTAGCCATTACATTATGTGGCTAATTCATGGTATCCCAACCCTGCATTTGTACCTCTTCTGCCAGATTGAAAATAATCCTAATGTGCATTTTCTACTTCCTTCTTCTGTAGCTTTGGTTTATTCTGTCACTGGAACATCCGCTTCCACGTTCTGTTTTAAACAACCCCTAAAATCCTCTCTTCTCCATGGCATACGTAACCAATTTTTTTTTTCTTTCCTTCCTCTTTTAACTGATCTTGTGGCCTACTTTGACCAATTTAAAACTAAGGAGAGAAGAGGAATTAAAAAAAAAAATCCCTGTGATTCCTTTGAATTACAGTCTCTACATTTCAGCTGTTCCACCATTCAGTCTTAATGTAAAGATAAATGTAATATTTTTCCTGGGTTCTTTGTCCTTACAAAGAACAGGGTAGGAAATGTAAATTTTTCCGTTGATGATTATTTCTTCAGTTTTAAAAAACAACCCACATCATGGAGTTGGTTACCTGACTGGCCATCACCAAGTCATGATCTTGACTAGTGGTGATGTAAAAGGCTAATGAACTGGAAATCCACAGCCAATTAGCAAGTGCGTTGCAAAGCAGGTTGCGTTGTTTCCCCTACCTCATCACTTTTTTTGAGCCTTTACTATAATCTCTTCACCAAGAGATGGTACCTGAGGCAAAATGATGTTTCTTTTGACAATATGACCTTAGCAGACCAGGACGTCTGTATCATTTATAGCAACTTCTAGAATTCATGTGTCTTACGTTAGTGAATATGGTTCTTTTTTAGAAAGCCTAAAAAAAAAGTTCATTTAAGGTAGCTTCAGGAGATCTAATCTTTCCTCCTTCTTCTTGCCTCTCTCTAGCCAAAGTTTGGTAAAATGTCTTTGGTAAAATGTAAGGGATGACCCAAAGATAGCTTCTGGTGCTAAGGAAATCTGAAAACTTAGAATCTGCCTACTCCTTCAGAGGGAGGATAAAAGATGGAGCAGTGTGAGCCTTTTTTTACACAGACTAGAGGCAAAGCAACTGTTTAGGAACGGCAACAGTGCCTGACGCTATTTAACAGTACCTTGAGATTTTAAACAGCAAGCTCACAGTGTCCTCAAGCTTTCCAGGCCTTGTAACTTGGTTTGCCCTTTTTGTAAAGGTGGCCTTTAACAAGGTGAATCAGTCCTGAGGGTTGCCTGGGGTCACGCTTCAGCCAGATTGTATTCAGTGGCATAAACCAGCTAAGTGACGTGTCGAAGTAAGTGGGAGTTATGTACTGGCACCTAAGATGATGACAGTCTCGTGTCTTTATTGTTGCATCGTAAGAAATGTTATTTCCTAATATAATCTTGAACAATGATGGGCTTCCCAAAGTAGTGCTAAGGTGAAATCACATCTGTGCTACTGGCTGGTAAAAGACTTCACTCTCAGAGTAAATTTTTTTTTCCTGCTGTGTTCAGCATACTGAACAAGTATGAATTAACTTTCATAGTCTGTTTATGAGGTAGTCAAGCAAATATAATTTCCACTGTCTTCTAGATGGGAAAATAGCTTTCTTGCATTTCTAAGTGACTTGCTAATGGCCCCAAAATTGTCAGCAGTAGTATGGAGACAAATGTTTAGGAACTATTGACTTCTAGGGCACTCTATTACCTCCTGTTGCACTGGCAGATTATATTAAGAAAATAGTTCTCTCTGTTAAAATTATTCCAGTTAAGATCCTCTGCCTCGAAATCAAAGTCATGTTGACCGATCAAGTGTCAAAAAAACTGAGACACAGATGAAGCAAACCATTAATCATACGAGCAGTCTTTACAGCTGACTGTTACTGTTCTGGTTATTGCACTGCACTAGTACCCAGGCGCTACAGTCATACTCCGAGACCTACTACCCTATTGTCAGTGCATGCAGAACAAAGACTGACTGCCAGCCTTTGCAAGGAGTAAGCACAGCTGGCTGGGCCATCAATAAACGTGAAGCTGTGTGATCAGTACATTGATGTTCTGCTAACAAATGCCAGGATATCTGTGCTTCTTGCACTAGATACTCTCTGTGCTGCTGCGTACTGGTGTACTCCCAGGAGCTGGAGCGGGCTGTGTGGTCACTGTTCTATCCATGCAGTCACAGACTGAGTAGCTTCATTTTGCTTGTCATGATGAAAGGGGTCTGTTTGCCTACTGTTCCTCTCCTAATCACTTGTTAACAAAGAATAATTACAGTAATAAAGCTCTTTGACACTGAAGCTTTATTTTCATTGGATTTTTTTTTTTTCCTCATGCAAAAAAAGACAGACAATGAAACTCAGATTTCCCATCTAGGCTACAGTTAGAGTTTACCCCACTGACACTTAGCTTCAAATGGGAAGAGTATAAAATGTGATTCAACACATAGTCTGTGTTCCACATCCTTTATCCTAAGCTACGGCCAACAATGGCAGAGGAAGTTTTTCTGCACCCTTCCATGGAGTGCTCCAACCATGAGATCTCCATATGTTTGGACTGTTCTGTTCCTTTCCTAATCCTATTCTGAAGGAATCAGTGTGTTTATTAATGCACAAATGCCTTTTACATAGACAGCTTGCCTTGTAGGCTTTGAAGGAGAGTCTTTTGCAACACAAAGAAGTTTCAACTTGATAGTTCAAACATCAGTGGGTGGATCTCATCTAGGGACAATAAAGCCAGATCAGTATAAACCACCCTAGGTGCTGCTTTTGCCTGTTTGTTATTCTGAATGTGAAATGAGTAACACTCTTTTCTGTATTGGTCCTTGGAGTTCAGTGTGGACTTCAGCCTCCAGTGAACCCCATTTAATCTATCCACATGTACCCACTATTGCTGGTTTTCCTGACAGAGGAAACAGCAGGACTCGAGTCGTTCGGTCCATCCCAGGAGTCAGCCTTTAGCTTGGATGCAATAGCACATTATCTGCTTCACTTCTGCTTTTATCCCAGGAGAACAGAAAGAGAACCTGTGTGACAGGGTTTCCAGTCAACCATCTTGACATAGGTAAGTCTGAGGGAAAGGACACAGTGAATCTGGCTTCTGTGTTTCCTAGGGATTCTGTATTTTTCAGTGGGCATGTTTTAACCACCTGAGAGAAAGGGATGTCCACATCATACAACTATAAAATCTCCATGAAAACAGAAAAAAAGGAAATTAGACTGACATGCATGTCAAGAGCGTATTTTATGTTCCATAAGCGCACTCTTTGGGATTGCATTACTGGATTGCTGATCCGGTACTTCAGATTTATTGTTCCTGCTACATTATGGAGACATTAGGAGATTTAGTTTGGGAAAGCTATTTTTTCAATATAACTCTCATTAACTTAGGAGATGAAGAACATTAGCAGAAATCAGCTTAACTTGGTTATAGTTGGGAAATTTGGGTTTGTTTGGTTTGGGTTTTTTTTTGGGGTGAGTTTGTTTGTTGTTGGTTTTTTATGAGGGGGGAGATTTGGGGTACTACAAGTTAGATATCTGGAATCAACATCTTTGAGTTTTATTTTCTTCCTGTAGAGCTCAGTTCTCAAAGGAGAAAACATTTGAGGCTCCTTTATGGTAAGAAATGAAACAATATGAAGGAAGGCTGTCAGGTCTGTGCTAGATAAATGGAAGACAGATGGTAAGTGTGATAGGCACTGACAGGGTGCGAGCCGCCTTGTTTGCAGGTGCTGCTCCTGTCATCCATCACACTTGCACCTAAATAGTGGGAGATGTCACTGTGATGTACTGAAATCCCCAACTGACTGATAAAGTGAAGTCAACAGGAAGAAGGGTTTGGGTGAGGGCATTGTACTGGGAACAGCATGACTTTAAGGTGTGTTAATGCAGATAAAGAAGCATCAAATGTTGTATTTTGAGATAACGCACAGAGCACGTGCTGTTTTGCTGTGCACAGGCTCTGCCTAATGCTGTTTGATCTGTGCAAGGATTTCTCACTGTTTTATCAGGACCAGGGGATTAGACATCTCGCACCAATGTCTCTTCTGCGCTTGGGGCCAGAGACAGCCCTCGCAGCGGGTTGCTGCCCACCTGCCTCCCATTTCTCTGCAAGTAAAACACTTTCATGCTGTTGTGGGACAGGGAAACATGGCCCTTGAAAAAGTTCAAAGACGGTCACAATGTGGAGTTCATGTCTGCTTTGGAAGTCTATTCTAAAGCAGGGTCTGTGCAAAACCCTATGGGGACTTTCTAGCTCTGATGTGTCCCAGGCAGTACGCAAAGTCACACAGTGACAAAAAGTTACAGAAGTATTTTATCAGCCTTCCAAATGTCTGTCAAGAACTCCTCTGCCAGGTCTGGCTGTTGCAATGAACATGTCCAGTCCAGCTTCTTGTACTTTCGTAGTTGTTACTGACAAGTTTAGGAGCTGGAGGTTGGGTCTGGTATGCTCTTCCTGTATTCTTGTTGGTGCCCAATTACATATATCCTCATGTAAAACTATCTGGCTGTTGCCCTCCTTTTATCTTAATCTTAGTGTCCATATACGTAGAATATTCTTGTAAAACTTTGGGTCAATAAACTTTTTTTGTCTTCCTCTAATATTCTAGTAAAACATTAAATTCAATCCAGGTAAGGATTTTTTTCCATTTTCAAAAATACTGTTAAAAATAAAGGTAAAGTGCATTGAGGAATAAAAGACATTTCATGGGGAGGAGGTAGCATCTTTGGTTTGAGATATTGAAATGTTTTGACTTTTCACAATGTTGCATTCACGTTTTTTAAGGGTAACATTTTTCCAGAATGAACGCACGCGCACACACAAAATGCTTCAGGCAATCTTAAAGGGCATTTCTGAGCACAAAGAAATGTAACATTAGTTTCTCATTTCTAATGGCAAATGTGAGCCCTTTTAGGTTTTTAAATGTATTACTTAAAGAAGCACATCTGACACATCCTTGTAACACCTGTGTAAAGCCGTGGTATATATTAGTAAATTGTCTTGTTTATTAAATCCCGCTTCTTCATGGATATCAACTTTCCCAACAAAAGATCTTTCATGTCTGCAAAAACCATAAAATCTATCCATCTCTTCTGGCTCGTTGTTAAAATACAGTACAAGTGAATCCTCAGCTTCACTCTACAGGGAACAGTGGCAAAAATCAAACAAAAGGGAGTACAGTTTGAAACTGGGATGATCTGCTTAACATGTCCTCTGTAGCTCTTCCCCGTACCCACGTTGCATCCTGCATGCAGCCCAGAGACCCCCTGCCAGCAAGCGCTTCTTCAACAAGATGGATGCGGGGTTATAACCTGGTACAGCAGTGTGGTCCCAAAACACTGCTTCCTCTGCTGGTCTTCATTTGGCTTAGAAATACCCCAGGGTCTGAGGGAGCTGGGGAGAATCTTTGTGCCGGCAGACCTCACGCAGCGATGTTTCATTTCAATCTGCCTGCTCTGCTCCCCTCCCTGGGAGACTGCTTCCTCTTCCTCCTCCTCCTGTTTCCGCAGCACCCATTGCTTTTTCAGACCAATTTCCTCTCTCTTTTCCTTGTTGCTGTGTTGCCAGTGTCACTAGAATATCCTCCTATTCTGCTATTCCTGCCACCGCTAATGCTGGGAAAGATACCTTCGTCTGTTCTTGACGTTAACTACTTTCAAACCAATCATCTGTAGATTTTCTCCCTGAATTTGTTTATACAGTTTTATTCTTGCTGCTATCTATTGTTCCTTTGTGCTTTCCAGCTCTGTTAAATGTTACGTCTGAGGCAATTGCCTTTCTTGTCCATCGCATTGTTTTATTTTCCTTTGTTCCAAGAATATGGTTGGTTCCTAGGTCTTCTAGGAAAACTTAATCAGATATTATTTTCCTGATGAAAAATTCAACAACGCAACAAAAATTGTATTTTTTAATTTAAAAAAAAACTGGCAGAAAATGAGATCCACCCCCACTTCCCCGCTGCCATTTCCCATCAGTGTTTTGACTATTGAAAATCTGACACATTTAGCTGAAACGTGCTAAACCCTGGACTTGTCAACAGCTTTTGTTTCTACTTTTCCACATTCAGTGAAGTCTTACTTCATACAAAAGCTACTTTTTCATAGGAAAAAAACCCTCTAACCTTCTTGTCTTTTTGCTTTCAGGTAGTTCCACTGTATCCTCTGAGGCCCTTATCTTACCCTTATCACTAGTGTGGCCAAGAAGCTGTTCCGTGCAGGAGAGCAGTGCCGACCTGAGCACTCCGTTCTCCATGAGTGCGCTGGGAAGAGTTTCTGTCTCCCAGTCCTGCATGGAGCCAATCCTGCTTCCATGTTTACAGTCCTAAGTAGTATTTAACTTCACAGCATTGTATGCTGAAGCCCACAGTGAACTCAGTCTGACCTATCTTATTAATTGCATCTCTTACAGTATACTTGCTTTGCACCTCTCTATCCTGTTTGTATTTCAGTGGCCTTTCCCAGCCTATTGCTCTGCAGTGTGTTTCCTATATCTTTTTTTCTGGCTGCCACATCAGCACATCCCATGGCATGGAATTCCTATGAGAATGTTGGAAAGTGAAGCTACTATTATGAAATCAGTGTCTACGCTGGCTGATTTAACTCCATCACAAAGAATATCAATAGTAATAGCCTATGGTAGATATTCCACTGCACAAAATAATTGATCAGAAGTGTATTATAGTAGCTATAATCTGATCTAAATCTGTAACAGTTAATTTGCAATGATGAAACTAAACGCTGGCTGTCATCACAGGAAGTATTGCCTTTAGGATATCAAAAACTGCACACCCTGAGACAAGTTATCTAGCATCACTGCCCAAATTGAGAGTAGCCTTGAACACTTAATACTGCAGATCTTCTGCTGTAGATATCTTTAGAAGCTGCGTTACTGAAATGTAAGATTAGTGATACATTTATGGGTGTATGTTTAATAGCATTGAGTACAGAGTTATTGTCAGTATTTTGACAGAAATTGACATATTTGGAGCCTGTGTCCAAATCTGAGTATTATTTTGTTTACATTTGTCATTTTTTGTTAAATGCTTTTTGATGAGTAGAAACTTCTACATTTTCATGTTCTTCAGAAACAGAGGGGCAATTCTTCCCTGTAACAGGGACAGTGCAGTGGATTTGGTGCCATGCCAGGCAGAAATCCCCAGCCTGTGCAAATCTCTGGGTTCTGTTGTGGTAAAATGAGAGAATCTGGCTCACAAAATACTACGTAGCTACTTCAGTGGTTCTCTGACTTATCCATGTGATTGTGCATTTGTCTGATGTAAGGAGAAAAGATGTCTGTGCGTATGTAATGTAGGGAAATTTTCTTTTTCTACTTTGTTTAATTGTCATCTTCCCATTTCTTTCCCAATGGTGTCCTGTGAACTTTGGTACAACATGTTTTATAAAGGCTTATCAACAGAATGACATCTCTTTACAAATCTTTGTATCTAATACCTAAAAGCTCTGAAATATTTGAGTTTAAGGATTGTCTTCTTTTTGAGCAATTGACTAATTTAAGTATTCATTACTCAAGCTAACAGATACTGAAAATGGCTTTAAAAACTCACCAGATCATTTCCTTGCTTGTTTGCTTTCTTTATTATTTTATTTAAGGTATAGGATTTCTTGCCTCTAGTTCTTGAACTTTTAGAGTTCATGTATGAAGGCCTTTTTTTTCCCTCTGCAACTAGAAATGTTAATTGACTTTGATTTGAGTTACCGATATAAACTTAAAAAAAAAAAACCTGTTAAAAAACCCTTTCTAAAATGTGCCTGTGATCTAGCTTTTGCAGAGACAGTAATTGCTTTGCCAGTCTGTAGGTTGGAGCAATCTGTAAAACCTGAAAGAAAAATATCAGTTGCCACCAGGTGAAGCAGTTGTTTGTGGACAAACCCAAACCCAGAAGGGGAAAGTCAATTTTTAACTTTAAACTAGGTTCGAAGGGGGAAGGGGACATTGCCCAGCTCACTAGGGATGAGCCCAGGCTTGGCGTGCCAGGGTCAGGGGTAAGATTGACAGCCCAGCTCAAGTGTGTCTATACCAATGAACGTAGCATGGGCAGTAAACAGGAGGAGCTGGAAGCCATTGAACAGCAGGATGGCTACGACTTGGTCGCCATCACAGAAACGTGGTGGGACAACTCGCATGACTGGCATGCTGTCATGGATGGCTACAGACTCTTTAGGAAAGACAGGCCAACAAGGAGAGGTGGTGGAGTTGCTCTATATG